>Ga0180434_10000347_pt1 | contig 68890 bp, 57 predicted proteins | sample SS_ome_7_FD_132453 | JGI IMG/M metagenome (GOLD analysis project Ga0180434, IMG submission 132453) | Hypersaline lake sediment archaeal communities from the Salton Sea, California, USA - SS_1_D_2 metaG | ecosystem: Environmental > Aquatic > Non-marine Saline and Alkaline > Hypersaline >...
CCTTCGCCGACCAGCCGTCCGTCATGCAGCTCAGCGTCATCTACCTCTACAACGTGGAAGAGGACGAGCTTCATCAGGTGACGAGCGGCGCGTTCAACGCCACCTGGCCGACGTTCGACCGTGTGGGCGACTACCTGTACTACGCCAGCATGCGCGACTACACGCAGCCGACGTCGGACGACACGTGGCATTCCTACGTGTACGCCATGACGGACCGTCTCATGTGCGTCCCGCTCCGCGATGACGTCGAGTGGCCGGACACGCCGTCCAGCGACGAGGAGGAATGGGACGACGAGGAGGATGAGGAAGGCGAGGACGACGAAGGTGATGAGGAAGCCGAGGACGAGGAGAACGGCGACGAGGGCGAGGACGAGGACGAGGACGACGCCGAGGACGAGGAAGAGGAGGCGCTCGTCATCGACATCGACGGCTTCGAGCGTCGCGCCGTGCTGCTCCCCGTGAGCAAGGGCTCCTTCGGGAACCTCGCGGTCAACCACGAGGGCAAGCTGCTCTACGTCCGCTACCCCGGCACGTTCACGGACGGCTCTGCTTCGATCCATCTCGTCGACATCGAGGACGACGAGGAGATGGAGAAGACCGTCCTTTCCGGCGCCGGCGGATTCGACATGTCCGGCGACGGGCAGAAGATCCTGGCAGCCAGCGAGATGGGGCAGTTCGCCATCGTAGACGCCGCTCCAGACCAGAGCTGGGACGAGACCCTCTCGACCGCCGGCATGATGGCTGAGATCGACCCGCGCACCGAATGGCACACGATCCTGAAGGACGCCTGGCGCATCATGCGCGACTACTTCTACGACCCGGGCATGCACGGCGTCGATTGGGACGGCGTGTTCCGCCAGTATGACGCGATGGTCGACGACTGCGCGTCGCGCGGCGACCTCTCGTTCGTCATCGGCGAGATGATCGGCGAGCTGAACGTCGGACACGCCTACTATATGGGCGGTCCGGGAGAGATGCCGGCCACCATGTCGGTCGGCATGCTGGGGTGTGAGTGGGAGCTCGACGACGGCGCCTACAGGATCAAGGAAATACTCGACGCCGGGGACTGGGACGCCGACGTGAGAGGTCCGCTGAGCCAGCCCGGCATCGACATCGAAGAGGGCGACTACGTCCTCGAGGTCAACGGCGTGCCTGTCGACACGGACAAGGACATCTGGGCCGCGTTCCAGGGCCTGGCGGGCATGGAGGTCGTGCTCACGGTGAACAGCGAGCCGACGGTGGACGACAGCGTTCGCCACGTCGTCGTCGAGCCCGTCGGCAGCGAGTACGACCTGCGCTATCGCTCGTGGATCGAGCACAACCGCCGGTACGTTGAGGATAAGAGCGACGGCAAGTGCGGCTATATCTACGTGCCGGACACGGCGCTCGACGGGCGCAACAACCTGATGCGTCAGTTCATCGGCCAGCGCCACAAGGACGCGCTCATCATAGACGAGCGGTGGAACGGCGGCGGATGGTCGCCCGAGCGTTTCGTCGAGCTTCTCAACCGACCGCTCGCCAACTACTGGGCGGTGCGCGACGTAGACGCGGGAACGCCGCAGCCCGAGGTCGCGCACTACGGGCCCAAGTGCCTGCTCATCAACGAGTCGGCCGGGTCCGGCGGCGACTCCTTCCCGTTCCTGTTCAAGGACAGGGGAGTGGGGCCGCTGATCGGGACGCGAACCTGGGGCGGGCTGGTCGGCCTGTCCGGCAACCCGCCGCTTCACGACGGCGCGTACATGAGCGTGCCGCGCTTCGCGTTCTACAACGTTGACGGGACGTGGGGCATCGAGGGACACGGCGTCGATCCAGACATCGAGGTCGTCGACGACCCCGCTCTCATGGTCGACGGAAGCGACCCGCAGATCGACAAGGCGGTCGAGGTCATGCTCGATGAGATCAGAAGGAACCCGTACGTGCCGGTGCCGAAGCCGGACTATCCCGACCGCAGCGGCATGGGCATTCGTCCCGAGGACAAGTAGGCTCTCACGCCTCAAAGCGCTACGGCGCACATTGGTTCTCGGGCATGAGAGAGGGGCGGGTCCTGTGACCCGCCCCTCTTGATGTACGGATGTCGCGCGGCGTGGTTACTTCAGCAGCACGACCTTCGCGCTGGCCGTCTCGCCGGCGGCGTCGACGCGGACGAAGTAGACGCCCGATGCGACTCGCTGGTCCTCGGAGTTCCTCCCGTCCCAGCTCACTAGGTTGTCGCCCGCGCTGGCGCGCACCCGCGGCAGCTCCCTCACGAGCTGGCCGGCGACGTTGTAGACGCGCACCCTCGCGGAGCCGTCCGACGGCACGGAGAATCGGATGGTCGTCTCGTCTCGGAACGGGTTGGGCCACGGCGGGCTCATCATCAGCTCGCTGACCGGCTCCACCGTCTCCGGCGGTATGATGTCGTGCGCGAGGATCTCGACGTCGTCGATGTTCCAGCCGCAGTAGTGGCTCGTCAGATCTGTCTCGCCCATGGTCCACCGCAGGTAGACCGCCTCCTGGTCGTCGACGACACCGGAGACGTCGAGTTCGACGAGCGTCCACTCCGAGTCCGTGATCTCGGTCTGGTTCTCCCAGACGTCGGTCCAGTTCTCGCCGTCCGTGCTCACACTGACGAACGCGTGATCGTAGAGGGGCACCTCGACGCCGAGCCAGCGCCAGAAGCGCAGCTGAGTCTGCGCAAGGTCGGAGCAGTCTATGGGGCCCGTGGTCACGTGCGTCGGGTCGAGACCGCCCGGGTAGTCGCCGCTCAGGTTATACCCGCAGACGTTGTCTCCGGTGTGGCCTCCCGTCGGGTCCGGGTAGCCGTTCTCTCCGCCTCCGCCCATCGGGACGCCGAAGGCCCACTGTCCTTCGTAGGTCCAACCCGGGTCCTCGTCCAGGGTCCACGAGTAGCGTTGCGTGCGGTCGCCGACGGCGAGGGTCACTTCGCGGTAGACGTCGCCCAGGTAGTCGGAATCGGTGTGGAACACGAGCCGCGCCTGGTGGACGCCCTGCTCGAGTTCCTGTGCTTCGTCCGAGAAGGTCACACTGACGGTCAGCGGCTCGTCGACCTCGAGCGTGCCCTCCGTGTCGCCGGAGAGCTCCAGCCACCGGACGGGCGGGTCGACCGTCACTTCGTAGTCGACCGCGCTCGCTCCGTGGTAGACGAGCTCGTAGTCGACGATGGCGGGAGAGAAGGGCCCGCCGACGGGGCCGGCCCCCTGGATGCCCTGTTCCGGGTCCAGCAGGAAGTACAGATCGTCGGTCAGAGCCTTGATGGTGAAGTTGGCCTCCGGGTCGTAGGTCGTCAGGTCGACCCACGAGCCGCCGTCTCTGTAGTAGCTCTCCCCCGGGGAGGCCTTCGACTTCACCAGCGCGCGGTAGCTGGCGCCGAGGAGGACGTTGACCTCGCTCGTCGTGTCGTAGGGCTGCCCTCCCCTCGACAGCTCGAGCGAGACGCAGAAGTCGTCGCCAGTCGAGAACGCTATGGGCGTCTCGAGGTCGACAGTGTGTAAGCCCCTCCACTGGACCGAACCCGACACGGACTCGAGCTCGTCAACGAGCTCGCCCCCTTCGAACGAGTCGTACACGCGGACCGTGTAGTCAACGGTGTCCGCCGCGACGTAGAAGCTGACCGCGCGGACCATCTCGTCGCCGTCCATCGTGAAGGCGTTGAACGCCTCGGTGGCGTCCTCCAGCGTGTCGCGCCATCCGTGGTAGTCGTGGTAGTAGACGTGGTCGTATCGCATGGGCTCGACGTTCCGGAACTGCACTGCGCCCATCTCCGGTTCCTTCGCGGCGTACTTGTCGTAGTACGAGATCCAGAAGTAACCCGCGTTGCCCCAGTCCTCGCCCCAGCTGTTCTTGACCAGCCAGCACCCTACGTAGGGGGCCTGACAGGGCCTGTCGTCGTCCCAGCCGATGATGGAGACCGCGTGGTTCGGCCCGTTGTAGTCGTCCGGCGGCTGGTAGTGAACGAACGACTCGAGCCACATCGCGTCCGAGTGAATGCACGTGCCTACGACGCCGTGGTCCACGATGGCCTGCTTGACCACGTCGATCGTCGACAGGTCCTCGCCTGCGGTCAGCCACACGATGTCGCGAGGGTAGTAGGCGTGGTAGTCGGGGGAGGTGCGGTCGGGCGGGGCGTGGTACGCCTGCCCGTCGATGTTGCGGACCGCGCCGTCTCCGCGGGAGGTGTAGGCGGACGTCATCAGGTAGTCGCCGCCCGCGTGTATCTCCACTCCGTCGGTGGGGCGATAGGGGTTGGCCTCGTCCTGGTTGTACTCCAGGTTGAAGCCGTTCCACCAGTCGAGGTGGTACTCCGCGAGGTCCGGCTCACCCTCCTCGCCGTTCGCGGCCCAGAGGCCGTTCATCAGGAGGCTGCTCTCCATGGAGGCCATGACGGCGTGAGTCCAGCAAGTGCCGCCTGTCTGCTCCTTGACGCTCGTGACGTAGTCCTCTCCACCAACGTTTCGAAGGTCGAACGAGCCCGGCAGCTGCGCGGACGCGGGGAGCGCGCACGCGAGAGCTGCGACCAGGGCGGCGAGCGCGGTCCTGCGACGTGAGGCGCGCGATTCGCAGTGCTTCGATGTCATCTGAGGTCCTCGAGATCTGGAGGGCCGGCGGCGCGGGTCCGGCGGGTCTCGGTTCGGCCCCGTCGCGTGTGGGCGGGGCCGCTGGAGGGGTTCTTCAGCTTCAGTTCCGGTACTACACAATCTAACACACGAGGACCGCGCGGGCAACATCGGGAGGCGGGCGCAGGGCGGAATGCGGGAGCACAGGGCAGCAGTAGGGGCGCCGGGCAACACAGGTGGCGACGGGCAACAGAGGTGGCGACGGGCAGCAGAGGTGGCGACGGGCAGCAGAGGGGGCGACGGGCAGCAGAGGGGGCGACGGGCAGCAGAGGGGAGGCCGCAGTGCAACAGAAGGGGCGGGCCCACAGGAGCCCGCCCCGGACTGCCGCGGCCTCACGGCCGCTACCAGTCTCTGCTCACTATTTGACCATCACCATCTTCCGTGTCGACACGACGTCGCCCGACTCGAAGCGCACGAAGTAGACGCCGGAGCCGAGCTGGCGGCCCTCACTGTCGCGTCCGTTCCAGACGGCCTCGTGTTCGCCGGCCTCGTGAACGCCGTCCGAGAGCACCGTCACGAGCCGCCCGCTCACGTCGTAGACCGCGAGGCGAGCGTGGCCGCTCTCGGGCAGGGTGAAGGCGATCGTCGTCACCGGGTTGAACGGGTTCGGCCTCGGCTGCTCGAGACGCGCGGTCAGCACATTGTTGTCGCCGACGCCCGCCTCTATGCGCGCCAGGCCCCAGACCTCGATGTCGTCTATGTTCCACCCGCAGTAGCGCCATCCTGTGTCAGTCTCGCCCATCGTCCAGCGCAGGTAGACGGTCTCCTCGCCGTCCGCGACGGCGGAGATGTCGTACTCGACCTGCACCCACGCGTCGTCCTCGACACCCGTCGTGTTCTCCCACACGGTCGTCCAGTTGACCCCGTCGTTACTGACCCGTACGTAGGCGTGGTCGTAGTCGGGCTGCTCGACGCCGAGCCAGCGCCAGAACTTCATGCTGACGCCGCCCAGGCCGGAGCAGTCGATGGCCTCGCTCGTCAGGTGGTCCTCCCACTCCATCTCGTTGGGGTAGTCTCCGTCGAGGTTGTAGCCGTAGACGTTGTCACCCGTGTGACCGCTCGTCGGATCGGGGTTGCCGTACTGTCCTCCGCCGCCGGTGGGCTGCCCGTACTCCCACATGCCGTCGCACGTCCAGCCCGGGTCAGTGTCGAGCGTCCACTCGTACTGCTTGACCGGGTCGCCGATAGAGAGCGAGACCTCACGCGCCGTGTCGCCCGTGTGGTCCGTGAGGTTCGTGAAGTAGACGGTCGCCGTGTGAGTGCCCTCAGAGAGCGACGCCGCGTTCGAGTTGATCTCGACCAGCACCGACGCGGGAGAGCCAGGCGAGAGCGTGCCGCCCGTGTCGCCCGACAGGGTCAGCCAGTCTACCCAGCCGTCCTTCGTGACCTCGTAGTCGATCGCAGCGGCGCCTCTGTACTCGAAATCGTACGTCGCGTCGTCGGGCGTGAACGGACCGCCCGCCGGGCCCTCCGAGCGGAGCGCTTCGTCCGGGGTCACGCTCAGGCCGACGTTCTTCGTCAGCGCCTTCACGCAGAAGTTCCCGGTAGGCTCCTCGGTCGTGAAGTCGATCCAGGACGAGCCGTTCCAGTAGAAGCTTTCGCCGGCCGAGGCCGCCGACTCGACGATGACGCGGTAGCGCGCGCCGAGCAGCACCGGCACGTCCGACGTGCGGTCGAACGGATAGCCGCCCTCCGACGCCTCCATGTAAACGTAGAAGTCGTCGCCGGTCGAAAGCGTGACCGGCGCGTCGAGGTCTACCGTGTGGAAGCCCTGGTACTCGACCGTGTCGGTCTTCGAAGAGAGCAGCCCCGACAGCGTGCCGCCGGTGAAGTCGCCGTAGACCTCGATCGTGTATACGACATCGTCTGTCGCCGTGAAGAAGCTCACGCTTTCCAGAAGCTCGTCGCCCTCGGCGACGAACGCGTTGAGCACTGCGTCCGCGTCCGTCTTGGTGTCGCGCCAGCCGTGGTAGTCGTGGCAGTAGACGTTGTCGTACTGCATCGGCTCGACGTTCTGGAACGAGATGGCGCCCATCTCCGCGTGGTGTCCGGCGCACTTGTCGTAGTAGGAGATCCAGAAATAGCCGTCGAACCCCCAGCCGTCGCCCCAGCTGTTCTTGACCAGCCACGCGCCGTCCTCCGGCGCCTGCGTGACCTTGTTGTCGTCCCAGCCTATGATCGCGACCGCGTGGTTGGGCTCGGTGGGGTCGGTCGGCGGCTGGTAGTGGATGTAGTTGGAGATGAACGAGCCGTCGTAGCAGAGCGCGGTCCCGACCACACCGTGGTTCATGACCGCGGTCTTGATGACGTCGATGTTCGAGAGGTCGAGACCGGCGTCGTACCACTCGACGTCGCGCGCGTAGTAGTAATGGTAGGTCGGCGCGTCGCGGAGAGGCGGATTCGTGTAGGACTGTCCGTCCTCGTCCCTGACCATGCCCTCGCCGCGAGTCGTGTAGGCCGTCGTCACGCGGTAGTCGCCGCCCTGGTGGACCTCCAGGCCGCCTCCCGCCGGCGGGTCGCGGTCGTCGTTGTTGTGCTCGTTGAACCCGTTCCACCAGTCCAGGTGGTACTCGGCGAGGTTCGGCTCGCCGGTCTCGCCGTTGGCGGCCCAGGCGCCCGTGATGAGTAGATTGCCCTCCATCGCTGCGGCCGCGCCGTGGGTCCAGCACGTGCCGCCCGTCTGCGACTTCACTGACGTCACGTAGTTGACGCCGCCGACGTCCCTGAGGTCGAACGTCGACGGGAGCTGCGCGAAGCACACGGTCGCTATGAGAATGAGAACCAGCGCCAGGCACGGGCGCAGGGAGTTGTTGCGCGGGTACATCGAGGCCTCCTTGTGAGTACCTTCTGCACTTGGTATCGTTCCTCCATTATACCACATGAGTTGCGACCGGGCAAGAACGGGTGGCTCCGCTCGAGAGGTCCTGTGTGCTAGTCTGTTGCCTTCGGGCAAGATGCGGGCGGGACCGGGCACGAAGGAGGCGACCGGGATGACCTCGAAACAGGTCATAGCGCGGCTGAGCAAGCTGGCGTGTCCCGCGAACGTCAAAGGAATGGCGTCGGTGGGCATAAGCTCGGAGGGAACGCTCGGCGTGACGATGCCGCAGGTCCGCGCGCTCGCGAAGGAGGCGGGCCGCGACCACGCGCTTGCCGCAGAGCTCTGGGAGAGCGGCATCCACGAGGCCCGCCACGTCGCGGCGCTCGTGGACGAACCCGAACGTGTTACCGAGCGGCAGATGGAACGCTGGGTGCTGGACTTCGACTCCTGGGACATCGTCGACCAGGTCTGCAACAATCTCTTCCGCCGGACGGAGTTCGCGCACGCGAAGGCCCTGGAGTGGTGCGTTCGGGACGAGGAGTTCGTCAGGCGCGCGGGCTTCGTGCTGATGGCGTCGCTGGCCGTGCACGACAAGTCTGCCACGGACGCGCGCTTCACGAGGTTCCTGACTGCGATCAGGAAGGGCGCCATCGACGAGCGGAACTTCGTGAAGAAGGCCGTCAACTGGGCGCTCCGGCAGATAGGGAAGAGGAATGTCAACCTGAACGCGAAGGCCATAGAGACGGCGGAGCGCATCGCGAAGCTCGACTCCAAGGCGGCGCGGTGGATATCATCGGACGCGCTGAGGGAGCTGCGCGGGGACAAGGTGCAGGCGAGACTGCGTAAGAAGGCAGACAGGAAGTAGGCTTCGTGTATACTTCGTATCAGTAGTGTGCGTCCTTGCAGCGAGACAACGAGGAGGGCCCCCTGTGTTCCACAACATCTCCGACGCCGTGCTCAAGCGAATGCGCGAGCTGGAACAGAAGAACACGAACGACAAGCGCGCGGGTGTGCCGCCGTTCGAGCGGCTGAGGCAGATACCGCCGATCACCGGCAGGTTCCTGGCGCTGACGGCCGCGGCCGCGCCCGACGGCGACTACATCGAGGTCGGAACGAGCGGAGGATACTCGGCCCTCTGGCTTTCACTGGCGTGCAGGGCGCTGGGACGCACCCTGACAACGTTCGAGCTGGCGGAGCCGAAGCTCGAGCTCGCCGCCGAGACGTTCAGGGTCGCGGGTATCGACGACATCGTCACCATCGTCCCGGGGGACGCCAGGGACAACCTGGCGGAGCACGGGAACGTGTCGTTCTGCTTCCTCGACACCGAGAAGACCCTGTATGAGGACTGCTACGAGCTCGTCGTTCCCAACATGGTCGAGGGCGGCGTTCTCATCGCCGACAACATGGTGAGCCACGCGGGCGACCTGGCTGGGTTCCTCGACCGCGCCGAGAGCGACCTGCGGGTGGACTCGATGGTGGTACCGATCGGTGAGGGTCTCCTGATAGCCAGGAAATCGTAACAGGACGCGATGGCAACGGAGGACCGAGGTGAAGGTAACGGCGTTCAACGGAAGTCCAAGGATGGACGGAAACACCGTCCAGCTCATCAAGCAGGTGTTCGAGGTCCTGGAGTCCGAGGGCATCGAGACTGAGCTGTACCAGCTGGGGGGAAGGAAGATACGCGGGTGCGCCGCGTGCTTCGGCTGCGTGCGGAACAAGGACGGGAAGTGCGCGGTCGACGACGCGGTCAACGAGTGCATCGGGAAGATGGTCGAGTCGGACGGCATCATCCTCGGATCGCCGACGTACTTCGCCGACGTGACGGCCGAGACGAAAGCTCTCATAGACAGGGCCGGCCTCGTCTCGCGCGTAAACGGCGACATGCTGAAGCGGAAGGTCGGCGCCGCCGTCGTGGCGGTCCGGCGGGCGGGCAGCGTTCACGTCTTCGACAGCATCAACCACTTCTTCCTCATCGGGCAGATGATCGTTCCGGGTTCCAACTACTGGAACGTAGGCATAGGCCGCGAGAAGGGCGACGTGACTCAGGACGAAGAGGGCGTGGAGACCATGAGGCGACTGGGCGAGAACATGGCCTGGCTGCTCAAGAGGACGAGAGAGTAGCACGCCGTCGGCTCGCGGCGCGCGGCGAGCGAGCGGAACACGGCCGGCCGGCGGCCTACGACCATCCAGCAGAGTACGGAGCCCCTTCGTGATCCGGTTGACCCGCAGCATCTCCATCGACGAGGAAGAGATACGGGAAGTGTTCGTCAGGGCGTCGGGCCCCGGCGGTCAGAACGTCAACAAGGTCTCGACCGCCGTGCAGCTCAGGTTCGACGTGGCGAACTCACCTTCTCTGCCCGACGGCGTGCGGGAGCGGCTAGCGCGCATCGCCGGCAGGCGCATGACCGAGGACGGCGTGCTCGTCATCGACGCCCGCCAGTTCCGGACACAGCTGAAGAACCGCGAGGACGCGAGGCAGCGCCTGGTGGAGCTCGTCAGGAAGGCGGCCGTCCCTCCGAAGAAGCGCAAGAAGACCAGGCCGACAAGGGCGTCGAAGGAGAAGCGCCTGGAGTCGAAGAGAAGACGAAAGCGGACCAAGGAGGGCAGGAAGCGTGTCCGACATCACGACGAGTAGCTCCGGCGCCTTCGAGGTCCCCATAGAGGGCACACTCGACCTTCACACCTTCAGGCCCGAGGACATCAAGGAGCTCATTCCCGACTACATAGAGGAGTGCCGCGAGCGAGGCATCAACCGCGTGCGGATCGTCCACGGGAAGGGCACGGGCGTGCTCCGCAACATCGTGCACTCCATACTTGAGGGACTGCCCGAGGTAATCGAGTATTCGTGCGGAGGGAGCACGTGAGGTAGCTGGGGCGCGACGGTCGTCGCGCTGGAACCTCTCAAGCGGAGCGGCGAATGAAGATCCTCGTCCTGTTCTGCGGCGGCACGCTCGTAATGGAAGAGGACGAGCGCGGAAGTCTGCTGACGCCCGCGCTCGACCGCGCGATCGAGAACCTCCTGAGCATGGAGACCAGGCTCGGCGAGCTCGCCGACATAGACGTCGCCTGCATCGACAACATCGACAGCAGCAACATCAGACCGGGCCACTGGGACCGCGTGGCCACGGTCATCGGCGAGAACTACGACAGCCACGACGGCTTCGTCGTCACCCACGGCACGGACACCATGGCGTACACGGCCAGCGCGCTGTCCTTCGTGCTTCGGGGGCTCGGGAAGCCCGTGGTGCTCACCGGCTCCCTGATACCGGGGAGGCGCATCGAGTCCGACGCGCGCCGGAACTTCGTCAACGCCGTGCGCGTCGCCGGAATGGACCTGTCGGGCGTCTTCATCGTCTTCGACAGGCAGATACTGCTGGGCTCGCGGGCGACCAAGGTCTCCGAGTCCAGGCTCGACGCGTTCACGACGGTCAACGGCTCTGCGGTCGGGGACATCCGTGTCGACGTCCGCCTGCACGAGCACGCGTCGAGGAGCGAGGGCTCGCCCGAGCTGCACACGGGATTCGAGGAGAACATCGCAATCGTAACACTGGCTCCGGGGATGCCGCGCGCCGTGCTCTCGAACCTCGTCGAGAGCGGCATCAGGGGAATGGTCCTCAGGGGCTTCGGCACGGGCAACGTCGCCCACGAGTATCACGAGGCCATAGAGCGGGCAGCCGAGCTGTCGATCCCCGTCGTCGTGACTACCCAGTGCCTGCAGGGCACCACGATGATGCATCTCTACGACCTCGGCGTGAAGCTGCTCGACCTCGGCGTCATTCAGGCGCACGACATGAGCCTGGAGAGCACGGTGACGAAGCTCATGTGGGCCCTTTGGCGCGCCGAGTCCGTCGAGGGCGTGCGCGAGATCATGCACACGGACTACTGCGGTGAGATAAGAGTCCCGCGGGCGGCCTGAACCCCGGCGGAGGAGGAGCGGTGAGAATCAAGAAGGGGCAGGACGCGTACGGTCGGGAGGTCCACGACCACTACAAGCGCGGCACGGGCTATGAGGTCGTAGAGCGCGAGGACGGGTACGTAGACATCTCGACGGGGCCCGCCGCGTACTTCAAGGAGTACAAGGACTGGGAGCCGCACGTAAGGAAGGCCATCGCCTACGCGCGGGGCCGGGTGCTCGACGTGGGATGCGGCCCGGGGCGGCACGCCCTCTACCTTCAGAGGATGGGGCACGACGTCCTGGGCATCGACACGAGCCCTCTGGCGGTGAAGGTCGCCCGGGCAAGAGGCGTGAGACGCGTGCGCGTCATGCCGGTGACCGAGGTTAGTTCCCGCCTGGGCAAGTTCGACACGATCGTCATGTTCGGGAACAACTTCGGTCTGTTCGAGAGCCGGAAGCGGGCGCGGTGGCTGCTCGCGAGGTTCAGGACGGTCACGCGCGAGGGCGCGCGGATCATCGTCACGAGCTGCGACCCCTACCGCACGGACAACCAGTGCCACCTGGCATACCAGAGGTCCAACCGCCGGCGCGGACGCATGTCCGGGCAGATACGCATCCGCGTGCGCTACCAGACCTACGCGACACCGTGGTTCGACTACCTTCTCGTCTCGCCGGACGAGATGAGGGAGCTGGTCGACGGCACCGGATGGCGTGTCGCGAAGCTGTTCAAGTCGCGCGGGCCGGTGTACTCGGCGGTCATAGAGCGTGTCGACTGACGAGGCGAGTAGACGGCACTCGCACCAGACGGAGGAGCGATGCGGAAGGACGCGGCGGGTCGCGCGATGGAGCTAGGGAGGACCCTGCGAAACGTCCAGCGCCTGCTTTCGATGGAACTGCACAGCACGCAGCCGGTTCCGTTCAGGAAGAAGCTCTGGGGCTGGCGGCGCGGCTTCACGACGGACTCCATCTACTACTACAAGCTGACACCTGAGAACGTCGACGAGTACGTCAGCGACGTGGCGAGGTTCATTCGCACCCCGCGCATCAACGGGCCTTTCGCCTCGGCGCTCCTGAACAAGATCGTGTTCTCAGACATCGTCTCGTGCTGCGGCGGGCCGGTCCCCGAGTACCACTGTCTCGCTTCGGAGGGGAAGCTCCTGCCCATCGGGGAACGCTACCGAATGTGCGACGCCGACGGAGTCATCGAGGCGTGCACGACGGGCGAGAAGTTCGTCGTCAAGCCCGCGGGAGGAGGAGGTGGTGTAGGCGTGCGGGTCATCTCGTCAGAGAACGGGACACTGACGGTCAACGGGAAGCCCGTGCCAGAGAGCAAGTTCCGCGCGTTCATCGAGTCGCTCAACGGCGCCGTAATATGTGAATTCGTCGTGCAGCACGATTACGCTGCGAAGGTGTTCCCGCACTCGACGAACTCGATCCGTATCCTGTCCATGTGGGACTACGAGAAGGGGACCCCGTTCCTCCCGTTCGCGGGTCACCGGTTCGGCCGCACGACCACTATCCCGACCGACAACATCGGTCTGGGTGGCATCCCGGCCCAGGTGGACATCACGACCGGTGAGCTTCAGGCCGCGTCCTGCACGCCGCCGGGGAGGCCGGAGGAGTGGCTGTCTGAACACCCGGACACCGGCGCTCGGATCGAGGGCGTCGTTGTGCCCAACTGGGGCACCGTCACGGAGGGCCTGGTAGGTCTCGCGCGGAAGATGCCATACATCCCGTACATCGGCTGGGACATCGTGGTCACGGCCGACGGATTCAGGGTCATAGAGGGGAACAACTACCCGCACCTGGCACACCAGATCTTCGAGCCGCTCATGAGGGACCCGCGCGTTCGGGCTTTCTACGAGCGGTTCGGAGTGGTGTGACGGGGAGCCCCGGACGGACTCGCGGCCGGTAGCGCGCGGGTGCGAAGGTCGGGGCGGGTCCGGAGATTCGACCGGAAGGGAGAACAGCATGAGAAGGCACCACGCACAGGGCGGCCGCGCTTTCGCCGTCATCCTGCTGGCGACACTCGCGACTGCCGTAGCGTGCGCGGAGGAAGCCGATGTCTACCGGGTGCCCGACCAGGCGCTAGTCGACATAATCGACGCCCCGAAGACGCCGCAGTTCTCCATCTCCCCGACGCGGGAGTGGGCGCTTCTCATCTATCGCCCGGGCTATCCTTCGATCGAGGAGCTGGCCGAGCCCGAGCTCAAGCTCGCGGGGATGCGCATCAAGCCGGGGAGCTTCTCGCCCAGCCGAGTGTGGCCGAGGAACCGGCTCGAGTTCGTGCGCGTCGAAGACCTCGAGGTGCGGCCCGTCACGGGCCTGCCGGAGGGCCCCAGGCTCTCGAACGTCACCTGGTCGCCTACGGGCAGACACATAGCCTTCACGAACACGACCCAGGACGGGGTCGAGCTGTGGGTGGCCGAGGTCGAGACCGGAGAGGCGCACAGGTTGACGGACGCAGTGGTCAGCCTGACCGCCGAGGTGCCGCCGGGATGGTTGAGCGACGGCGAGACGCTCTTCGCGTGCTTCAGGCCCGAGGACCGTCGGGCAGGCTCGGCGCCGCCGGCGCCGCCGCGCTCGCCCACCGGGCCGGTGGTCCAGGAGAGCGTGGGCGCCGAGGCTCCGGCCCGCACCTACCAGGACCTGCTCGAGGACGCGCACGACGAGGAGCTGTTCGAGTGGTATCTGACGGCGCAGGTCGCGCTCGTCTCGCTCGACGGCGAGGTCACGCACGTGGGCGAGCCCGGCCTCATCTGGGACGTCGCGCCGTCGCCCGACGCGCGCTACCTGCTAGTGCACGAACTGCACCGGCCGTTCTCGTACGCGGTGCCCGCCTACCGGTTCCCGGTCCTCATCGAGGTCTGGGACCTGGAGGGTGAGGTCGCGCACACCGTCGCCGACCTGCCGCTGCGAGAGGAGATCCCCATCACTCACGGAAGCACCTACGAGGGACCGAGAAGCGTATCGTGGCGCGACGACGTGCCGGCGACCCTCTTCTGGGTAGAGGCGCTCGACGGCGGGGACGCCGGAGTCGAGGCCGAGTTCAGGGACCGCGTCTTCACGCTGGCGGCCCCGTTCGACGGCGAGCCGGCGGAGCTCATCACGCTGGGTCTGCGCTATACGTGGACCTACTGGGGCCACGACGGTCTCGCCATCGTCAGGGAATACTGGTGGAAGGACCGCCGGGTCCGGACCTGGAAGGTCGCGCCGGGCGAGCCCGACGCGGAGCCGGAGCTCCTTCACGACTACTCGTCTCAGGACCGCTACAGCAACCCTGGCTCGCCGTCGCTCACTCGCAACGAGTACGGTCGTTCCGTGCTGCTCACGGGCGACGACGCCCACACCATCTTCCTGGTGGGTGACGGCGCGTCGCCCGAGGGCGACCGACCGTTCCTCGACGCGTTCAACACGCACCACAAGGAGACGACGCGCCTCTTCCACTCGGAGGCGCCGTACTACGAGAGGCCAGTGGTCGTCATGAACAAGGACGCGCGGCACGTGGTGACGAGCCGCGAGTCGGTCGACGAGGTCCCGAACTACTTCATGCGCGACCTGACCGACGGGTCGCTGCGGCAGCTCAGCTTCACAGAGGACCCGACGCCGCAGCTCAGGGGCATCCAGAAGGAGCTCATTCGCTACGCCCGCGGCGACGGCGTGGAGCTGACGGCGACGCTCTATCTGCCGGAGGGCTACGACGCCGAGAGCGACGGCCCTCTGCCGATGCTGATGTGGGCGTACCCTCGCGAGTTCAAAAGCGCGGCCGACGCCGGACAGGTGGACGACTCCCCCTACAGGTTCGACTGGATCGGCTGGTGGACGCCCGCCATCTGGCTGACTCAGGGGTACGCGGCGCTCGACGGGCCGACGATGCCCATCATCGGCGAGGGGGAAGAGGAGCCGAACGACACCTACGTGGAGCAGCTCGTCGCCAGCGCCGAGGCCGCTGTCGACGAGGTCGTGCGCAGGGGCGTGGCTGACAGGCACCGCATCGCTGTCGGCGGCCACTCCTACGGGGCCTTCATGGCTGCCAACCTTCTCGCGCACTCCGACCTCTTCGCGGCGGGACTCGCCAGGACCGGCGCCTACAACCGCACGCTGACGCCGTTCGGGTTCCAGCGGGAGGAGCGGTCGCTCTGGGAGGCGCCGGAGATCTACTTCGAGATGTCCCCGTTCATGCACGCGGACAAGCTCGACGAGCCCATCCTGCTCGTGCACGGCGCGGAGGACAGCAATCCGGGTACGTTCCCGATGCAGAGCGAGCGGTTCTACGCCGCCCTGAAGGGGAACGGCGGGACGGCGCGGCTAGTGATGCTGCCGCACGAGAGCCACAGCTATCGCGCGCGCGAGTCGCTGCTGCATCTCCTGTGGGAAACGCAGCGCTGGCTCGACCAGTACGTCAAGAACGCCCCGGCGCCGGAGGGGGAGGAGTAACGATCCCTGGCTCGCGACCAACGCCGCCCCGCTGCGGGTGTCCAATCGTACAGAAGCCGAATGAGCATCGAGGAGAACGCATTGCCGGAGAACACGCTGTTGTCGTCCGTTCTGGACAGCCTGACCGAGCCCGTGCTCGTGGGCGACACCGACCACAAGGTCATCTACATGAACCGCGCGGCCGCCGCGCACTACACGGGCGGTGAGGAGCTGATGGGCACGTCGCTCCTGGACTGCCACAACGAGAACTCGCAGAAGATAATGATCGAGGTGCTGGAGGCGCTGAGGTCCGGAGAGGACGAGCGTCTCATCTTCGAGAGCGACGACAAGCGCATCTACATGCGCGCCGTGCGGGACGGAGAGGGCGCGCTGATCGGGTACTACGAGCGGTACGAACGGCCGATGAAGCACCCGGAGTGACGTCCGCCGACACGATTACGGACACCACGCAAGGAGAATGCTATGAACTCCACACGAGCCCACGCGGTCGCAGTGCTCGCCGTGCTGCTCCTGCCGGTGGTAGCCGGCTGTGGTTCGGAAGACGCTGTTCCGGTCGACGAGGCCGGGGCCGTCGGGAACGAGGCCGGCGCGACGGGCGAGGTCCATGTGGCCGAGGCCACTGACGCCGACGTCGAGGCGCTCGCGGCCGGCGGTAACGAGTTTGCGCTGGACATGTACGGCCGTCTCGCTGGCGAGGGGAACCTCTTCTTCTCGCCCTACAGCATCTCGACGGCGCTCGCCATGACCGCGACAGGCGCGCGGGGCGAGACCGAGTCCGAGATGTTCGAGACGCTCCACTTCCCGACGGAACCCGTCGACGGCGTGGAGACGCAGCTTCCGCGGAAGCGGGTCGCCGGAACCTTCGCGAGGTGGCAGGAGGGGCTCGCGGCCACGCCCGAGACCAGCGGCTACGAGCTCAACGTCGCCAACAGCCTGTGGGGTCAGGAAGGCTACCCGTTCAAGGAGTCGTTCCTCGAGCTCGTCGACGCGGCTTTCTCCGGCGGGTTCAACCTGGCCGACTTCGAGCGCAACTTCGAGGCGGAGAGGGTCCGAATAAACGAGTGGGTCGAGGGCGAGACCCGCGAGCGCATCAAGAACCTGATCCCCGCGGGCGGAGTGAACTCCCTGACGACGCTGGTGCTCGTCAACGCCGTGTACTTCAAGGGGAAGTGGGCGTCTCAGTTCGACGAGAAGCGCACGACAGACTCCGCGTTCCACGGAGAGGGTGGCGATGCGACCGTGCCGATGATGTCCCAGAAGACGGACTTCCGCTACTTCGAGAACGACGTCGTGCAGGTGCTGGAGATGCCGTACGAGGGCGACGACGTCTCGATGCTCGTGTTCCTGCCGAGGGAGGACAGCCCGATGACGCTCGCCGCCTTCGAGGGCGAGCTGTCGAAAGGCCTGCTGGACGAGCTCACGGGCTCGCTGCACGAGAAGGAGGTCAGGGTCTACTTCCCGCGCTTCGAGATGACCTGGGGCACCGAGGACATCTCGGACCACCTCGCGGCGCTCGGCATGGAGTCCGCCTTCACCTCGCGTGCCGACTTCAGCGGGATGAGCGACCTCGGCGACCTCTCCATCGGTCCCGTCTTCCACAAGGCGTTCGTTCTCGTCAACGAGGAGGGGACCGAGGCAGCCGCAGCTACAGCGGTCGTGATGAAGCGGACCGCCATGGAGTACGAGACGGTCTTCCGGGCGGACCGTCCTTTCATGTTCCTCATCCGCGACGACGCCAGCGGAGGCATCCTGTTCATGGGTCGGGTCGTCGACCTCGGATAGCCGGGAGCTGGACCGGTAAAGGGCACGGGGGCCGGACCGCATGGCTCGAAAGCGCTCCAGACTGCACCGACTGCGAAGGAGCATCACGCGCTCCGACGCGTTCGTGGCCGCGCTCGCGCTCATCGCGGGCGCGTTCATACGCGCGTGGTCGCGCAGCCTTCGGGTAGAGCTCGACGTACACCCCGAGACGGCGGCGATCGACCGGAACCGGGCGGTCTATGCGTTCTGGCACGGTCGGCAGTTTCTGCTGCTCTCGTCGTTCCGCCACCAGGGCGTGGTCGTCATGACCTCCGTCTCGTGGGCGGGCCGCATCCAGGCGCGCATCCTCTCGGGCCTGGGATACTCGGTAGTCAGGGGATCGAGCAGGCGGAAGGGCGTCCGCGCCCTCGTCGACATCAAGCGTGCGGTCGAGAGCGGCGGCGCAGCGGCCTTCGCGGTCGACGGGCCGAGCGGCCCGGCGCGAAGGTCGAAGCAGGGCGTGCTCTATCTCGCGCACAAGTTGGGCTACCCCATCGTCCCGGCCGCCACGGCCGCGCGGCCGGCGTGGACCATCCGGAGCACCTGGTGCCGCTATCTGATCCCCGCGCCCTTTTCGCGCGGGCTCGTGATACTGGGCGCCCCCATACAGGCCGCGGCCGACGGGGAGCTTGCGGCGGAGGACCTGGACAGGATTCTCGATGAACTGACCGAGAACGCGGACGCGCGCGCGGCGAGTAGGACAGCGTCGGTGGACGACTGAGCGAGAGGACTGCGCATGTCTGAGAAGATCATAAGGACCGACGACGAGTGGCGCGAGCTGCTGACGGAGAAGCAGTTCGAGGTCCTACGGGGCAAAGGAACCGAGACCCCGCACTCTGGTAAGTACTACCACTTCAGCGAGAAGGGCGTCTTCGTGTGCGCGGCATGCGGCAACGAGCTCTTCAGCTCGGAGACGAAGTACGAGTCGGGTACGGGGTGGCCGAGCTTCTGGGCTGCCGTCTCGCGGGACAGCGTTGAGACCGAGCGCGACGACTCGCTGGGCCGGGAGCGAACGGAGGTTCACTGCGCGAGGTGCGGCGGTCATCTGGGACACGTGTTCACCGACGGCCCCGAGCCAACCGGAATGAGGTACTGCATCAACTCGGTGTCGCTGGACTTCAAGGGGGAGGAGTAGAAGAGAACCGCGGACTAGGGGGCGCCGGGGCGCCGCGGCCGATCAGGCGACCGCCGCGGTGAGACGACGCAGCGGTTCGAAGGGGACCCCGCCTAGCTGTCCGGCAGCTTCGGCACCACCATGACGACCTTCTCGCGCGCGACGATGGCCAGACCCGGCTTTCCGCCGCGCGCTTTGCGTACGTGTCGCTTCTCGGTGTAGCAGACCGAGACCTTCGAGGACCTGCCCGCCTTGCTGTGGAACGCGGCGATGGCCGCGGCCTCGAGTATCGCGGTCCTGTCGGGCTCGGCCTTCTTCCCGGCGCGTCTGAGTACGACGTGCGACCCGGCGGCCTGCCGGGCGTGGAACCACAGGTCGTTCGGGCTCGCGATCTGGTGCGTCAGCACGTCGTTGTCCTTGTTCGACTTGCCTACCAGCACTTCCCAGCCGCCGGAGACGTGGTAGGTGCGGAACCGCGCCCGTTCCTTCGGGGCCTTGCGCTCGTTGGTCGCGGGCCTCTTTCTGAGGAAGCGCTCTTCCAGCGCCGCCAGCTCGTCCGGTCCGGCGCTCTCAAGCGTGTCGGCGGCGGCCCGGTAGCCGGCGGCCTTCTCCTCGAGCTCTCCCAGCCGCACCGGCGCCCGCTGGAGCCTGCGCTCGGCCTTGCGCGCGCGGCGGAAGTACGACTCCGCGTTCCGCTGAGGGCCGACCCTGGGGTCCAGTTCGATGACCACCTCGGTCGCGCCGTCGAAGTCGGTGAGCGTGACGGTCTGTTGGCCCTTGCGGACCTCGCTCTGCTTGCTCAGCAGAAGCTGCCCCATCGCGCGGAATCGCTCCGCGTTCTCCGAGTCGTCGATCTCCGCCTGCACCTTTTCCATCGCGCGTCTGGTCCGTCGGAAGCGTCGCTCGATCGCGCGGCGGAGCGCCTCGCGGCGGCGCGAGAGATGCAGCTCCGGCCAGATCTCAGTGAACATGTGGACGGCGCCGTCGTTGAGAGACTCGAACTCGCGGGCACTATCTGCGGCCGCGTCGCGCCCGACGGAGGACAGGCGCGCGTGAAGGCGGCCCTGGTCGTCGTGCCAGGTGGTGACCGTCGGCGACGCCTCGTGTGGTGCGCCGGACGGCGCGGCGGTTGCCTGGCCGCCCGACGCTTCACCGGCCTCCGCGCCCGTAGCGCCGATGACGCTTCCGCCGCCCTCCGCGAGCGACACGGAGGGGCTGCGTCCCAGGTCGACGGTCAGCCGCCGGTAGACGGTGCGTCCGACCTGGCTGGTCCAGCGAAGCGTCGCGAGAGCCCCTGGCCTGTCGGAGAGAGTGGCCATCCTCACGATCTCGGCGCCCTTGAGCTGCCCCGCGAACGGCGGCGCCTCCGAACGCTCTTGCGGCACGCGGCCGCTGTCGTCGAGCACGAACAGGATGGGCAGCGCCTTCATCGTCACGGTGCCGAGGAAGAGCGACCGCCCGCCCGAGAGTTCGAGCAGCAGGCAGTCCTCGCCCGGGGCGAGCACGTCCGTCACGCGCGCGCCTTCCACGCGAGGCGCGATCTCCTCGACGAGTCTGTGGGCCGTTATGATGTCCATACAGCGCTCCGTCAGCTCGGGTGATGAGTGGACCAGTGTAAGGCAGGTGGGAGGCGCAGTCCAGCCGGGGGGGGGGCCGCCGCTGTGACCCGCCGGGTCTGGCCCGGTGCGGCCGTCGCCCCACGTGCCGGCGACGCCCGACCCTCGTCCCGCAACCTCCCGCATGCTCCCGAAACCGCGCCTAATCGCCGGAATCCGTTGACCGGCCGGGGTTCAGGCAGTATAGTACTTGGTCATCTTCAAATCCTGGAAGGAGGAGGCCCGTGCTCAGGAGCATGACCGGCTACGGTTGCTCGGAGAGGACCGGCGGCGAACGACGTGTGAGGTCGGAGGTGCGGTCGGTCAACCAGCGCTTCCTCGACGTTCAGATCAAGGCCCCACGAGTGCTGCTTCAGGTCGAGGACCGGGTCCGCAAGCTCGTGGAGTCGCGGCTGGCCAGGGGCAGGGTCACCGTCTACATTGAGTGGAAGAGCGCGTCGGACTCGACCCCGGCGGTCAACCTGGATGCCGCGCGCTCCGTTGCAAGGCAGCTCCGACAGCTCAAGGACGAGCTGGCGCTCGAGGGCGGGATCACCATTACGGCGATCACGCAGTTCCCCTCCGTCTTCGAGCAGGACGGAGATCAACCCGGAGCGGACGAGGTCTGGGACGTTGTGGGGCCCACGGTCACGGAGGCGCTCAACGGCCTCGTCGATATGCGCGAGAAGGAAGGCGCCGAGCTCGCCACCGAGCTGGGGACACGGCTCGATTCCATCGAAGGCGTAGTCACTGAGATAGAGGGGTTCGCCCCCGCGGCGTCCGCAGCCATCAGAGACCGGATGACCTCGCGCATAGCTTCGCTCATGGACGGCTCCGTTCCCGTCGACGAGACGCGGCTCGCGCAGGAGGTCGCCATTGCGGCCGAGCGCTCGGACTACACGGAGGAGGTCGTCCGCCTTCGGGCGCACGTCACGCAGGCTCGCGAGTGCCTGTCCTCGGATGAGCCCGTGGGCAAGCGGCTCAACTTCCTCGTGCAGGAGATGCTACGCGAGGCCAACACCATAGGTTCGAAGGGCGGCGACGTCGGGGCCACGGCGCCGGTGCTGTCGCTCAAGGAAGAGATAGAGAAGCTCCGCGAGCAGGTCCAGAACGTGGAGTAGCGAGGGACGGGGGGCAGGAGGACACAGGGCTTGAGCAGTCCGCTTCTCAACATCGGCTTCGGCAACGTGGTGGCGTCCGAACGCGTCGTGGCCATCATCACTCCCGGCTCCGCGCCGGTCAAGAGGCTCAAGGACCACGCTCGCGACACGGGGAAGCTCGTGGACGCGACGCAGGGCCGAAGGACCCGAGCCGTCATCGTCACCGACAGCGACCACGTCATCCTGTCTGCGGTGGCGACCGAGACGATCACGTCCAGGCTCGAGGGCCGGGACGACCAGGCGGAGTCGTAGAGACACCAGCGAGCCACGAGCGCCGGAGGACCGATTGGACCGCACGGCATTCCCAGTTGTCATATCAGGGCCGTCCGGGGTCGGCAAGTCGACCATCGCGAGGGCGGTGCTCGATGCCGACGCGCTCACCGACTACTCGGTCTCGGTGACGACGAGGCCGCCTCGACACAACGAGGAGCACCGCGAGCACTACGACTTCGTGTCGGACAAACGCTTCGACGAGCTTGTCGAGGCGGGTGAACTTGCGGAGTGGGCGGTCGTCCACAGCTACCGCTACGGTACGCGGAAGAGCGTCATCAACGAGATCGCCGCCGCCGGCAAGAACGTCGTGATGGACGTCGACGTTCAGGGTGGTATGCAGCTCAAGGAGAGCTACCCCGAGAGCGTTCTCGTGTTCATCCTGCCGCCTTCCAACGAGGTGCTCGAAGAGAGGCTGCGCGGGAGGAAGACGGACCACCCCGAGGTCATCGAGACGCGGCTTAGGAACGCGATCGGCGAACTCGAGTGGGCGAAGAGGTATGACTACCGAGTTGTGAACGACGACCTGGCGACGGCCGTCGATGAAGTGCTTTCTATCATAGCGAAGGAACGAGAGGCGAAGTCCGGTCGTGGGGCGGATTCGGCCTCGCCGGACTGAATACGGAGGGAACTGATGGAGCAGCTCAAGAAGGAAGACCTGCTGAAGTACGCGAAGAACGAGTACATGGGCGCGATGCTGGCCGCGAAGGTGGCGAGGCGCCTCCACGCGATGCACCCGGACCAGCGCCCCGACGAGGAGGCCAAGGTGACCTCGCTCGCCCTAAAGCTCATCACCGACGGTGTGGTCGAGTATGAGATCGCCGAGCCTGAGCCGGAAGACGTCGAAGAGGACCTGGACGACGAGTAGCGCCCCTGCGAGGTCGTCCGGCGAGGATCGCGCAGCGTACCGAGCGCGCCCGCGCCGGCGGCAGACACCGCGGGTCCGACCTACGGAATTCGATGGAGACCACTGAGAACATGGCGGAACTTCTCTCCGGAAAGACGGTCGTTCTGGGCGTGACGGGCAGCATCGCCGCGTTCAAGGTCCCGCACATAGTCAGCAGACTGACCGCTCTGGGCGCGTCCGTCGTCACGGTCATGACGGAGAACGCGACCCGGTTCGTGGCTCCTCTGACGTTCGAGACGTTGTCGGGCAACGAGGTCATCGTCGACATGTGGCCGGAGAGCAAGCAGGGTGTGGCGGAGGCGGAGGAGGCCCTGTCGAAGGCGGAGCGGCTCAAGCACATCAGCCTGAGCGAGACCGCCGACCTCGCGATAGTCGCGCCGGCGACGGCCAACATCATCGGGAAGATGGCCGGCGGCATCGCCGACGATTTCCTCTCGACCGAACTCATGGCGATGACCTGTCCGATCATCGTGGCGCCCGCCATGAACGTGCACATGATGGAATCGGACGCGGTCAGCGACAACATCGCGACGCTCAGGTCGCGCGGCGTTCTGTTCGTCGAGCCTGGGACCGGGCGCCTCGCGAGCGGCGCGGTGGGGCGCGGACGACTCGCGGACCCCGACGACATAGTGGATGCGGCACTGGGGGTCCTGGTGCCTGGCGACCTGTCGGGGAAGAGGGTCGTAGTTACGGCCGGTCCCACCGAGGAGCCCATCGACCCGGTCCGCCACATCGGCAACCGGTCGACGGGCAAGATGGGGTTTGCGGTCGCGGAGCGCGCCCTGGCGCGCGGCGCGTCGGTCGTTCTCATCTCCGGGCGCACGGCGCTCGCCCCGCCCGCGGGCGTGCGGTTCGTCAGCGTCGGGACGACAAGGGAGATGCTCGACGCCGTGCTGTCTGAGCTTCCCGAGATGGACCTCCTGGTGATGGCCGCGGCGCCGGCCGACTACCGGCCCGAGGAGGTCGCGGAGCACAAGATCAAGAAGCGCGCGGACATGCTGAACGTCCGGCTCGTGCGGACGGAGGACATTCTCACTGAGGTCGCGTCGAAGAAGCAGATGGGGCAGGGCGTTGTCGGGTTCGCCGTGGAGACGCGCGACGAGATCCCGAACGCCCGCAAGAAGATAGACGAGAAGAACCTCGACCTCATCGTGGTCAACAACCCGACCGTCGAGGGAGCGGGGTTCGGGACGGACACGAACGTCGCGACGATACTCGGGGCGACGGGTCTCGAGGAGTCCGTCGGCAAGACGAGCAAGATCGGGCTGGCCGACGTGGTCCTGACGTTCGCCATCCGCGAGCTGGGTTGGTGCAAAGTCGACGGCCAGGAGGCTGGTTGATGGCTGGTGGCAGCGACGCGAGGAAGGTGGCCGCGGAGTACTTCCGGCAGATGTGCGAGTCCGGAGAGAGGGAGGTCTACCTGCCGCCCGAGAACGCGAGAGCGGTCAGGGGCGACGCGCGTCCCCAGGAGCGCTTCGCCGCCGCAGGTCGGGGGGCGCCGAAGAAGGCCGATGCGAAGCCCGCCGGGGGAAAGGCGCCTGCGGCGCGGACCGCGACGACCACTAAGGCGGCAGCGACGCCGACCGGACCGGGCCGCCCCGCGACCGAGGCTCCCGACGTAGAGGTCATCCGCGTCAAGCTGGCGTTCTCGCACGATTCGACCACCGGCGACATGTTCGCGGCGGGAAGCGGTCTCGAGAAGTGCGCGACGCTCGAGGATGTAGAGGCCGCGATGTCGGGATGCACGAAGTGTGAACTGGCGGACGGCAGAACCAACATCGTCTTTGGCGCCGGTGACCCGAACGCGCGGCTCCTCTTCGTCGGAGAGGCGCCGGGTCGCGACGAGGACATCCAGGGAGTTCCGTTCGTCGGGCGCGCCGGACAACTGCTCAACAAGATACTCGACGCGGCCGAGATAGCGCGCGAAGACGTCTACATTGCGAACATCATCAAGTGCAGGCCGCCGAACAACCGCACGCCGCTCACGAACGAGATCGAGGCGTGCATACCGTACCTCGGACGACAGGTCGCTCTCATCGCGCCGAAGATCATATGCACGCTGGGTCTTCCAGCGACCCAGACGCTTCTCGGGATAAGAGGCTCGATGGGGAGCCTGCGCGGGAAGATGTACGTCGACGGAGACGTCAAGGTCATACCGACCTACCACCCGGCGGCCGCGCTGCGGGACCCCAAATACAAGCGGCCGATCTGGGACGACTTCCTGCTGATCAAGCGGGAGTATCAGAGGCAGTAGCCACCGGTCGGGACCGGCGGCCGCTCGCCGGCCACCGCCAGCGGAGGGATCGATGACGCACAGACGGCTCGTGCCATGGTTCGTACTGACAGCACTCGTTCCGTTGCTCCTCTCAGGCTGCTGCCCGGGAGGGAAGGCCGTGCTCGCGAGCATGACGCTGCTCCCGGAGGAGCAGGCGGGATGCGCGCTGGTGGACGCCGACGACATCGTCGGTGTGCCCATCGCTCCCATCCCCGAGAACCCCTTCGTCACGTCGATGTCCGCGAAGGGCAATCTGCTGGCGAGCGAGATGGCCGGGGTACCCATGGACGGCGTGAAGAACGGCTACGTCGCCGTCTACGAGTGCGAGCCCGGAGGGCCGCGCGTGCGCGTCTACGCTGTGCTGTTCAAGAACCCCGTCGACGCGGAACGGGCGGCGGCGCTGCGGGCCGCGGGGGCCATTCAGAAGGGTCAGTTGGCCGGCATGGTCGTGCCGGACGACGACGTGTGCGAGGAGTGTCTGGACGCTGTGACCGCCGGCGCGGAGAGGGTGCTCAGGTAGCCCTACGGAAGCGGAGAGGGTGCTCAGGTAGCCCTACGGAAGCGGAGAGGGTGCTCAGGTAGCCCTACGGAAGCGGAGAGGGTCTCGAGGTAGTCCCGTGGAAGAGGAGGCAGGTATGAAGTGCAACGTCGGTACCGTCGACCGAATCGTGCGCATCATCCTTGGTCTGATACTGCTCTGGCTGGGCATCTTCGTCCTCAACGCCGGGGGCTGGAACTGGCTCTTCATCATCATCGGCGCCGTGGCGCTGTTGACGGGGCTGGCGGGCAGGTGCGGCCTCTACGTTCCTTTCGGCATCAGCACCTGCAAGGTCAAGTAGCGCGCGTCCGGGCCGCCGGCACGCGCACAGTCCCGAGAACAGACACACGGAAGGGAACAATGAACACGCACGACAGGCCCGCGGTCGCGCTCCTCGCGATCCCAGTGCTGGTGACGCTGCTCGCCTCGCTCGCCGGGTGTCAGTCCGGCACATACGAGCCGGTCTACGACCTTCGGGTGACGGAGGCGGTAGTCGAGGACGGCGTCCCCGAGGAGGGACCTGGCACGCACGAGATCGCCATCCGGGCGACCTGGACCGCCGACTCGGGCGGCTTCGTAGGCAGCTTCGCCAACCCGGCAGATACGACGGCGGCGATCCACTGGGATGAGGCGACGATAGCGATCGACGGCGGCGAGACCCAGCCGCTCCTGAGCGCGGCGCCGCACCCGAATCCCGACCTGCCCCAGCCGCCGACTATCATCCCCAGGAGGGGAACGATGATGGTCGGGATGCTGTCCGCCGGCCACGCCGAGTGGGAGTGGTTCACGAACAGGGCGATGGGCGGCGCGTGGCATCCGACGAGGGCGCTCTTCGGGATCGCGTTCGACGCGGAGCAGAGCGAGTCCGACAGGCGCGACCTGGCGCGGACAGCGGTAGGGAAGAAGATCATGATCGAACTGCCCGTGCGCACGGGCTCGCGCAAGCTCACGCACATCTACGACATCCGTGTCGTGGAGGCGGACATCAGGGCCACGCACAACTAGTCAGCACGCCGGAGGCGGTATGGCAACAGCGGAACGGACAACAAGGGAGACGGTGCGGGCGGCGATGGTCGACCGCATCCCGCCACAGGCGCTCGACGCCGAGGTGGCCGTAATCGGGGCCATGCTCCTCGACACGGCGGCCGTTGGCGCCGTCAGCGAAGTACTGGACGAGAACGCCTTCTACAAGGGCGCGCACAAGAGGATCTTCCGGGCAATCATCGACCTCTTCAGCAAGGAAGAGGCCGTGGACCTCGTCACGGTGACGCAGGAGCTCAAGCGGCAGAAGGTGCTGGACGACGTGGGAGGGGCGGCCTACCTGTCGCAGGTGCTCGGGAGCGTAGCTACGACCGCGAACGTGCGGCACCACGCGAAGATCGTCCTCGAGAAGGCGATCCTGCGCAAGCTGATCAACGTCGCGACCGAGGTCGTGCAGGAGGCGTTCGACGTCAGCGGCGACGCGGCCGACATCCTCGACAGGGCCGAGCACGCCATCTTCGAGATCGCTCAGGCGCGCGTACACCGCGACTTCGTGCCGATGCGGGAGATCCTCAAGCACAGCTTCGAGGTCATCCAGGAACTCTACGACAAGAAGCAGCACGTGACGGGCGTGGCGTCCGGGTTCGACGACCTCGACTCGATGACGTCCGGGTTCCAGAAGTCGGACCTCATCATCATCGCGGGACGTCCGTCGATGGGGAAGACCGCGTTCGCTCTTAACATAGCCGCGCACTGCGCCATCGACCACAGCACGCCTTGCGCCATATTCAGTCTCGAGATGGGGAAGGAGCAGCTGGTCCAGCGAATGCTGTGCTGCGAGGCTCGCGTGGACGCGCACAAGCTCAGGACCGGCTACCTCGCTGACAAGCATTGGTCGAGTCTGACCACGGCCGCCGGGCTGCTGTCGGAGGCCGCCATCTACATAGACGACACCCCCTCGATGAACGTGCTCGAGATGCGTTCGAAGGCGCGCCGGCTCAAGGCGGAGTCCGACATCGGCCTCGTCATCGTCGACTACCTCCAGCTGATGCACGGGCTGGGGCGGCAGGAGAACAGGCAGCAGGAGATAAGCGAGATCTCGCGCTCGCTCAAGGCCCTCGCGAAGGAGCTCGAGGTTCCGGTGCTCGCCCTGTCGCAGCTGTCGCGCGCTGTCGAGTCGCGCGGTGGCGACCGGCGTCCCATTCTCTCGGACCTCAGGGAGTCCGGCGCGATCGAGCAGGACGCGGACGTCGTCATGTTCATCTACCGAGCGGAGCAGTACGAGCGCACTCCCGAGAACATCGGCCGCGCCGAGGTGATAATCGGCAAGCAGCGGAACGGCCCGACGGGCACGGTCAACCTCGCGTTCCAGTCCGAGTGCACGCGGTTCGACAACCTCAGTATGAGGCCAGAGGACACGTTTGAGGAGCTCTAGTCCCACGCCCGCATCGGCGGTCGAGAGCGCCGGGTTCAACGCCTTCGGCAGTATCGGTCGCTTCGCCACGGAACTCGTAGCCGAGGTCGGCTACGCCGGCGTGCTCTTCTGGCGCTCTCTGATCTCACTGCGGAGGCTGGGGCGGTCCATGCCGCTCGTCCTCGAACAGGCCCGGCGCATAGGGATCGAGTCCCTCCCACTGGTCATCATCACATCGACGTTCACCGGTGCCGTGACTGCCGTCCAGGCGGCGTACCAGCTCAAGGAGTTCGTGCCCAAGCTCTACCTCGGGACGGCCATCTACAAATCCGTCGTCATCGAGCTGGGGCCGGTGATGACGGCGCTGGTGGTCGGCGGGCGTGTCAGCGCCTCGATAGCGGCCGAGCTGGGCACCATGCGGGTAACGGAGCAGATCGACGCGATGGACGCGATGGGCGTGGACCCGGTCCGGTACCTGACCATGCCGCGCCTAGTGGCGGCCCTGGTCATGCTGCCCGTGCTCACGGTCTTCGCCGACATCCTGGCGATAGGCGGCGGCTTCTTCATCTCGAACGCGTCGCTGGACATATCGCCGACAACGTTCGTCGAGGGCATGAAGGTCTTCTTCGCGGCTCACGACGTCATGGGCGGTCTCATGAAGTCGTTCGTCTTCGGCGGGATCATCGCCCTGATGGGGTGCGCGGCGGGACTGAGGACCACCGGAGGAGCGGTAGGCGTCGGACGATCAGCGACTCGCGCCGTCGTCGCGAGCTGCGTGCTGATCCTGATCGGCGACTACGTGCTCGCCATTCTGCTGTTCCAGATCATCTTCCCCGGGTAGGCGCGATGACGGTGGCTCTTCCCAGCAAGAGGACGGACGTCCCGGTCATAGAGGTCAAGGACCTCTGGAAGTCGTTCGGCGACCTTCAGGTCCTGAGCGGCGTCGACCTCTTCGTGCGGGACGGCGAGACGATGGTCGTGCTCGGACCGTCCGGATGCGGGAAGAGCGTGCTCCTCAAACACGTCATCGGGCTCCTCAAGCCGGACCGCGGCCGCATCATCGTTGAAGGGCTCGACATCACGGACATGCAGTCACACGAGCTCAAGGAACTGCGTATGCGCTACGGAATGGTCTTCCAGGGCGCGGCGCTCTTCGACTCGATGACCGTCGGTGAGAACGTGGGACTGCCGCTCTACGAGCACCGCGGCGTCAGGGGCAATGAACTCGCCGACATGGTCGAGAGCAAGCTCAGAATGGTCGGCCTGGCGGGTGTGTCGCACAAGCGCCCGTCCGAGATCTCCGGCGGCATGAAGAAGCGCGTGGCGCTCGCAAGAGCCATCGCGCTCGACCCCGACATCATACTGTACGACGAACCGACGACTGGTCTCGACCCGATCATGGCCGAGCAGATCAACGAACTCATCCGCTCTCTGCAGCGTGAGGTCAACGCGACCTCCATCGTCGTCACCCACGACCTTCACAGCGCGAAGTTCACAGGTGACAAGATCGCCCTGATGCACGAGGGCCGCATCGAGTTCGTGGGGACGATGGACGAGTTGCAGAGGAGCGACAACGCGGCCGTGCGGAACTTCGTAGCGCGCGGGCGCCCGGCGAGCTTTAACGGCCTCCTGCCGAAGGACTGCGACGCGTTCGAGTAACGCTGTGGCGCGGCGAGTCCGCGCGCGAAGGCGGGCGGCCGCACCGACACGACTGGCACGAACGGACACTACGGGGGGAACGGCATGACGGGACACGCGAACGAGGTGAGGGTAGGGGTGACCCTGACGGTCGCCGGCGTGCTGCTGGTCGTCGGCATTCTGTGGTTGGGCGGGTTCACGTTCGGTGAGACGCACTACTCGTTCAGCATCATGTTCGCGGACGTCGCGGGGCTCGTCGAGGGCGACAAGGTGACGGTGGCTGGAGTGGACGCCGGGCAGATCGAGTCGCTGACACTCGCGCCGTTCGGCAAGGTAGTGGCCGAGGTGAAGGTCGACGACTACATCAAGATCCCGGTCGACTCGCGCATAGCCGTCGCGAGCTACGGTCTCATCGGCTCGAAGGTCATCTCAATCCGTCCGGGCGGGAGCGACGAGTACATCGAGCCGGGGGACGTGGTGCAGGGTCAGTACGAGAAGGGCCTGGGCGACGTCGTCCACGAGATGGGCGAGGCGCTCGGGGACATAAAGACCGTGCTCAAGTCCGCGGACGAGATACTGACGGACCAGGAGGGCAAGGACCTGGTCAAAGACGCGCTGGTCAACGCGAACGCGGCGTCCGAGAACCTCGAACGTGCTACGACCGACCTCGTGGCAATGGCGTCGGAGCTCAGGACGTTCGTCAACGCGAACAAGGACCCTGCGGGCGAGGCGATCGTCGCCATGGAAGAGGCCATCGAGGGCTTCACCGAGGTCACCGACCAGCTCAGCCTGGTCTCGGCCTCGCTCGACAGCATCGTCAGGCGCGTCGAGGGCGGGGAGGGCTCGCTCGGTAAGCTGGTCAACGACGACGCGGCGCACGACGAGTTCCTCGCGGCCGTCCAGGAGGTCAGGCTGCTGGTCGAGGAGATACGGGACAATCCCAAGAGCTTCGTCAAGCTGTCGCTGTTCTAGAGACACCGACGGACCGGTGGGCCGGCCCGTCCGGACCGAGGAGGGGAGGATGGGGGGAAAGAAGAAGAGCGTGTTCTTCTGTGAGGGATGCGGATACGAGTCGCCGAAGTGGCTCGGCAAGTGTCCGGCCTGCGGTGAGTGGAACACGTTCGTCGAGCAGGAGCTCCGAAAGGACCGGCCGTCCGGCATGTCGCAGCGGCGGGAGGCGGAGGGACCGGTTCCTCTCTCGAAGATAACCGCCGACGCTTCCGAGCGGACGCCCACGGGCATGGCGGAGTTCGACCGGACGCTCGGAGGAGGCATAGTCCCGGGAGGCGTCGTGCTGGTGGGCGGCGACCCGGGCATCGGGAAGTCGACCCTTCTGCTTCAGGCGAGCGACGCCGTCGCAAGGACGGGCGAGTCGGTCCTGTACGTCAGCGGCGAGGAGTCGCGCTCGCAGATCCGCATGCGCGCCTCGCGCCTCAAGGTCGATTCCGAGCTCATCAGCGTCCTCACCGAGACCGACGTCTCGCACGTCCTCGACGTGGCCTCGACCTCGCCGCCGGGCGTGCTGATCCTGGACTCCATACAGACCGTCTACCACACGGGCGCGAACGGGTCGCCCGGTAGCGTGTCGCAGGTACGCGAGTCGGCGGCCTCGCTCGTGCGCTTCGCCAAGGAGACGGGCGTGCCCGTCTTCCTCATAGGGCACGTGACTAAGCAGGGCGCCATCGCCGGTCCGCGGATCCTCGAGCACATGGTGGACACCGTCCTCTACTTCGAGGGCGACAAGCGCATGCCCTACCGGATCCTCCGCGCGGTCAAGAACCGCTACGGGTCGACCGATGAGATCGGCGTCTTCGAGATGACGGCGGGCGGGCTCGTGGAGGTCGCGGACCCGTCTGGCCTCTTCGTGTCGAAGGACCTCCCGAACGCGTCGGGCTCTGTGGTGATAGGCGTCGTCGAGGGCACGCGCGCGCTGATGGTCGAGATACAGGCCCTGACCGGGCTCACGAACTACGCGGTCCCCCAGAGGTCGAGCACGGGTGTGGACCGCAGGCGGCTTCCGCTCATCCTGGCGGTCCTCGAGCGGCGCGGCGGCCTGAGCCTCGGCAACCGGGACATCTTCGTCAACGTGGCGGGCGGCGTGAAGGTCGAGGAGCCGGCAGCCGACCTCGGTGTCGCGCTCGCGGTCGCGTCGAGCTACTGGGACGTCCCCGTCGACGAACGCACCGCTGTCTTCGGCGAGATCGGTCTCGGCGGAGAGGTGCGGCGCGTGACACTCGCGGGCAAGCGGGCGCAGGAGGCCGCGAGGCTGGGCTACACGCGCATTGTCCTGCCGCGGCACGCGCTGCCGAAGGAAGAACGTCCGTCGGGCGTAGTGGTCCTCGAGGTCCGCACGCTGGGCGAGGCCATCGACGCAGTGCTGGGAGACAGGCGGAGCCGGAGGGCAAGCCGGGCGAAGTCGGAAGAAGGACGCGAAGAGCGGGGGCGCCGCTCGCGGAAGACCCCCGCCGGAGCGAAGGAGGTCTAGAGGTGGCAGGTGTCGGGACTGTGCTGGTTGCGGCGGGTTCGTCCGAGCGCATCGGAGCGGCGTTTCCCAAGCAGTTCCTCCCCCTGGGACCCGATCCGATGTTCTTCCTCGCGCTGGAGAGCGTGCTTCCGCACTCGGACGAGGTAGCCATAGTGACCCTGTCGGACTTCGTCGGCACCGTCCGTTCGATCTTGCGCTACGCGGGAGCGACGCAGGACCTGGACTTCCGCGGCGCCAGGATCCACGCAGTGACCGGCGGCAAGAGGAGGCAGGACTCTGTGCAGCGCGGGCTCGATGCGCTGTCTGAGGACATCGACCTCGTGCTGGTGCACGACGCCGCGCGGCCGTTCGCTTCGCCCGCCCTCGTAGAGCGGGTCGTAGCTGCCGCTCGTGAGCACGGGGCCGCCGTGCCGGTCGTAGCGGTGCCCGACACGGTCAAGCGTGTAGAGGGCGATGTGGTAGCGGAGACGATGGACAGGAGAGCGCTGGGTCTGGCGCAGACGCCGCAGGGCTTCTTGCGAGCCGTCCTGGAGGACGCCTACTCGAAGCTCGGCGGCGCCGACGTCACGGACGACGCCCGTGCCGTCGAACTCGCGGGAGGGGAGGTGGCGATCGTCGAGGGAGAGCCGGGCAACTTCAAGGTGACGACGCCCGTCGACCTCGAGCTGGCGTCGGTCGTCGCGAACTGCAGGCGCGGGCTCGGGCCCGGGTACCGGGCGGGGACAGGCTCCGACACGCACCGCCTGGTCGAGGGCCGCGACCTCGTGCTCTGCGGCGTGAAGATCCCCTTCGAAAGGGGACTCGACGGCCACTCTGACGCGGACGTCGCGACGCACGCCGTGTGCGACGCGCTCTTGGGCGCCGTCGCGGCCGGCGACATCGGCTTCCACTTCCCTCCGGGCGACCCCGAGTTCAAGGACATCTCGAGCCTCGTCCTGCTCGAGCGCGTGGCTGAGATCGTCCGCGAGAAGAGATGTCGCGTGGTCAACGTCGACGTGACCATAGTCGCGCAGGCGCCGAAGCTCGCGCCGTTCGCCGCGGAGATGCGGCGCACGCTGGCCGACGCGCTCGGCCTGGATGTGGAGGCCGTGTCGGTCAAGGCGACCACCACCGAGGGAACGGGCCCGGAGGGTGAGGGGCTGGCCATCTCGAGTTCAGCGGTTGCCGTGGTCACCGAGAGGCCGCCGCTGCGTTGAGTGACACCGCGCGCCCGGGCCGTCGCTCCGTTGGCTCACCCCGCCCGCCCGGGCCGACGGCGAACTCAGCACGGTACGGAGCGGGCCGCGCACGCCGCGGTTCACGCGAATGGCATCGCGGGAGACAGGTCGTGTCGGACAGAGACGCCAAGGTCATGAAGAAGGAGGCCAAGGCCCGGGCCAAGATCGAGAAGGCGAGGGCCGGGGCGAATGCCCGTGGGAGCGTCCCCTCGGGCGTCGGTGTCTCCGTGAGGAAGCTCGACAACGGCTCGGAGCTGGTCGTGTCCGGGCTCGAGGACGCGCAGCTGGAGCGGATACTCCCGCAGATCAACCGTGAAGTGATGATCGCGCTGACCGAGGAGCGGAGCGCCTTCCGCGCCGGGCTCATGAGGTTCGTCCGCGAGGGAGTGTTCCAGACGATAGTCAAGGTGGTGGCCGGCCTCATCGTCGGTTACCTGCTCATCAGGTTCGGGGTCCGGTAGCGGCGGGCCCTCGAGGCGACGCAGACGTGCGGCACATGCGACGCGAGGGCGGCGCGCGCGAGGCGCCCGGAGTCCTCGGAGGACGCGATGCCAGAGAAGGTCCGAGTGAGATTCGCGCCAAGCCCGACGGGCCACCTCCACGTGGGTGGGGCTCGCACCGCGCTCTTCAACTGGCTGTACGCCCGCAACACGGGTGGCACCTTCATCGTCCGCATAGAGGATACCGACCGCGCCCGCTCGACGGAGGAGTCTGAGCTCGCGGTGCTCGACGACCTCGAGTGGCTGGGTCTCACGTGGGACGAGGGGCCCGGAGTGGGCGGAGCGCACGGGCCATACCGTCAGTCCGAGCGGCTCGAGATCTACCGCGAGCACGCGGACAGGCTCCTCGCGTCCGGGCAAGCGTTCCTGTGCTACTGCAGCGACGACGAACTCGAGGAGAAGCGGGAGGCGGCGCTCGACGACGGTCGCGTGCCGCAGTACGATGGCACGTGCCGCGAGCTCTCGGAGGACGAGCGCGCCGCCCGTGAGGCCGAGGGCCGGGAGCCGGTCGTCCGGCTCAGGGCGCCCGAGCGGGACGTCCGCGTCAGAGACCTCGTCCGCGGGGACGTCGAGTTCAGCCGCGACATGCTCGGGGATTTCATCGTCCTGCGCAGTGACGGGCGCCCCACGTACAACTTCGCCGTCGTCGTGGACGACGCCCTGATGGAGGTCACGCACGTCATCCGCGCGGAGGAGCACCTTCCCAACACGATGCGACAGCTCCTGCTCTACGAGGCGCTCGGCTACGAGGCGCCGGCGTTCGCGCACGTATCGCTCGTAGTCGACAAGGACAGGAGCAAGCTCTCGAAGCGGCGGGGCGCGACCTCGGTCGCGGAGTTCCGCGAGTTGGGCTATCTGCCGGGCGGGTTGCTCAACTACCTCGCGCTGCTCGGGTGGTCCCCGCCGGACGGGAACGAAGTGATGTCCGTCGCCGAGCTGACGGAGAAGTTCGAACTCGAGCGCGTCTCTCCCAGCCCCGCGGCGTTCGACGAGGACAAGCTCGACTGGGTCAACGGGCACCACATCCGGGAGGAGCCCCTAGCGGACGTCGCAGCGCTGGCGATGCGTTTCGCCGAGACGCACGGGCTCAACGAGCCGGACTTCGACCGCTTCGAGGCCATGGTCAACCTCGCGCGCGACGGGCTGTCGCGGCTCTCCGACCTGCCAGACGCCATCTCGTTCTTCTTCGACGAGCATCTCGCGGTCGAGGGCGACGCGGAGGAGTGGCTGGCGACGGACGGCGCGAAGCAGCTTGCCGCCTCGCTCGTCAGTAGGCTCGAGGGCGGCGCCGCGGGAGGCGGCGACTCGGAGGAGGACCACATCGACGCCGGCGAGTTCAAGTCGCTCCTCAAGGAGGCGGGCAAGGAGGCGGGTGTGAAGGGCAAGGAGCTCTTCATGCCGGTACGTTCGGCGCTCACGGGCCGGACGCACGGCCCCGCGCTGGGCGACGTGGCGGCGGTGCTCGGCCGGGCGCGCGTCGTCAGAAGGCTCAGGCGCGCCTCCGGGGAGGGTTCGTAGTGAGGGGCGTTGCAGTAGAAGGAGGACGATAGTGAGGATCGCGGTGCTCTACGGCGGAACGTCCGCCGAACGGGACGTGTCGCTCGTGTCCGGTCGATCGGTCGGGCTCGCTCTCTCGGAACGCGGACACGACGTGCTACTCGTCGACCCGGCGGAAGGCGACTCGCCGATCGGAGTGCGCGAGGCTGCTGCTGCGGCCGCCATCAGCGCCGACCCGCCGGCCGTGCGCCACGAGTCAGGGAGCGCCATCGAGGCCGTCCGCGGGGAGGCCGTGCGCCAGGCGGACGTCGTCTTCATCATGCTCCACGGCGGCACCGGCGAGGACGGCACCATACAGGGACTGCTGGAGCTCGCCGGGAAGCCCTACACGGGGTCGGGCGTGCTCTCTTCCGCGCTGGCGATGGACAAGCGCGCGTCCAAGGTCGTGCTCCGGGAGGCCTACGTGCCTACGCCCTCCTGGCGGGTCGTCACGTTCGAGCGCGAACTGACCGCCGACAGGCGCGGGGGGTCACCAACGCTCCCCGGCGACCTTCCGCCGGAGTCGGCGTCGGACGCGGTGTCGGCGCTCGGAGGCTACCCGGTGGTCGTCAAGCCGAACGACCAGGGCTCCACGGTCGGACTGACCGTGGTCGAGGACGAGGAGCAGCTGGCGCCCGCGGTAAAGCTCGCCGGAGAATACTCGCGCCACGTGCTCGTCGAGACCTACATCCCGGGCCGCGAGCTCACCGTCGCCGTGCTCGGAGGAGAGGCCCTTCCGATCGTGGAGATCGCTCCGAAGAGCGGCATCTACGACTACGAGAGCAAGTACACGGCGGGGATGAGCGAATACACGTGTCCCGCCGAGATCCCCGCCCTGCTCGCGGACCAGCTCAAGGCCAACGCCCTGACCGCATACGGCGCGCTCGGCTGCAGCGGCTACGCCCGGGTCGACTACCGTCTATCTCCGGCCGGGAAGCCGTTCTGTCTCGAGGCCAACACGGTCCCGGGCATGACGGAGTTCAGCCTGGTCCCGATGGCCGCCGCCGCGGTCGGCATCGGGTTCGGGGAGCTGGTCGAGAGAATCGCGGAAATGGCCGTGAAATAGGCACTTCGCTGGCACGGCTCGTGCATCTCTGCCCGTCTCGGAAGCGGTAGAATGCGAGACTTGGGCGGGGTCTGTCTGGCGGTCCGACGTGCGGCCTGCCAGCCCACCGGTCTGCGTAATTCACCACTACAGCGTGATTTAGGACGCTACGACGCCTCCGGCGCACCGTGGGGCTGTCGGGAATGGCAACAGTTTCGACAAACGCTGTTGACCGGCTCCCGGGCAGCTAGTAGCGTGTTGCACGTCTGCCCCCTGAAACGTGTCCAGAGGGCGCAGAAACCGCAATATGCACACAGACGGGGCGTTATCGAGAGCCGGAGCGCTGCTCATGACGGCGGCCTGCCGTGGAGAGGTGCGTACTCCGGGCTTGAGGGAGGTGTGCCCATGAAGGACGGGAACGTGACTAGAGTGGCCCTCGTGGTCCTGGTGGCAGTTATGGTCCTCGCGACAGCCGCCAGCGCGCAGAGGAGTGCTGTGTACAGGATCGGACAGGGCGACGCCCTGAGCATCTCCGTGTGGAGGCATCCGGACCTGGAGCGCGCGGTCGTGGTGCGCGCGAACGGTCTGATCACGTTCCCGCCGATCGGTGACGTGACCGCGGCCGGGCTGACGACCAATGAGTTGTCGAGGGAGATCATGCAGCGCCTGCGCGACTACACGCGCGAGACCACGCAGGTCACTGTGACTGTGACGCAGTTCAACAGCCGCGCGCTCTTCCTGACGGGACAGGTGGTCGCGCCCGGGAGATACAGCTTCGAGGCGATGCCCGACGTGCTTCAGCTGCTGAGCCAGGCGGGCGGCCCGCTTCCGAGCGCAGACCTCTCCAACGTGTCCATCATCAGACCGACGGCGACGGGGCCGGAGGTCACTAGCATAGACATCACGGCCTACATGCGTGGCATGGCGACCGAGCCGCTGCCGCAGTTGATGCCCGGGGACACCGTGGACGTGCCGTCGGTGATCGGCACCGGCGCCATCACGGGACAGGGCATGGTCTACATCTTCGGCGAGGTCAACGCGCCGGGGGCCTATCCGGCCGGAGACGGTACCGATCTCATGCAGCTCATCTCGGTAGCGGGGGGCGTGACGCCGGAGGCCGAGCTCGACAAGGTGGCCGTCGTAATGGACGGCGAGGACGGGCACGTCGTCGCCCGCATCGACGTCAAGAGCGTCATAGAGAACGGGACGAACACCCCCTTCATGCTCGCCAGTGGCGATCGCGTGTTCGTGCCAGGAGACGAGGCGGACGTCGGGGAGCAGATCCTCGGTGGCATAGGTCAGGTCTTCTCGTATTCGCTCGACGCAGCTTCTGCCTGGCTGCTCTTCCTCCGACTGGAGGACGAGCTGGCCGAGAATCCATAGGGGACCCGCCGGTCCGGCCTGGGACGAACAGGCGGACCGGAGCGCGACAGACATCCACTCGGGGGTAACATGACTGAGCAGGTGAGTTCACAGCTTGATCTCAGGGCCTATCTGAAGGCCGCGTGGCGGCGCAAGTGGCTCCTGATAATCCCCGTCATCGCGGCCGGCGTCATCGGCGCGGTGACGGCGCAGATGCTGCCCCCGATCTACGAGGCCAAGAGCACCGTCGTGGTGAGGGTCTCGGACCGGCTGTCCGAGCCGCTGGCGAGGCTCGTCGGGCATTCACCGATCGAGGAGCAGCTTTCTCGCTTGCAGGAGAAGGCCAAGAGCACCTCGTTCCTGGTGGAGCTCGTCAGAACGCTCGACATCGAAAAGGACGAGGCGATCCAGCGCTGGGCGCGCAGGCAGCACCAGAAGGACCCGAAGGTCTCCGTGCAGGACCTCGCGGAGTCGCGGGCCGTGAGCTACCTCAAGCCTCGCATCGCGGTCGTGCGCACTTCGTCGACCGGCTTCCAGGTCGTCGCGCGCGACTACGATCCCGAGCGCGCCACGCTGCTAGCTCAGCACATCACGAACGCCTTCGTCAGCGCGTCGAACCGCGAGCAGCTCGAGGAGATCCGTTCGATCCACGACTTCAGCATCGAGCAGCTCGTCATCTACAAGCAGAAGCTCGACGACGCGGAGAGGGCGCTGCAGGAGTTCCAGGAGAGCAGGATCAGCGGCGGGCCCGTGACGAATCCCGTCACTGCCGCGAACGTCAACCGGGTCGACGTCCTGATGAGCCAGGCGCAGGTCGAAGGCAGCGACGCCGCCGAGGTGACGAACGAGCGAAGGGCCACCCTGCGTTCGCTGGCCGGGGGGCAGTACGAGACGCTGCTCAACCTGTCGTCCCTCGCCCTCGAGACCGACTCGGCTCAGCTCGTGTCGCTCGAGCGCGAGGTCGCCGAGGTGCTCGTGCGCTCGACGACGACCGACGGCCCCGAGGTCAGTTCTCTCTACGTCAGCGCGGCCGAGAAGAAGTCGCAATTGAGGACGGAGGCGCGAAGGCTGGCGAGCGAGAGTGTGCCCGGTCTCTCTGCGGGCGTGGTCAACGCCTACGCCGAGCTCAAGATCGCCGAGGTCGAGGAGGCCATGATCGCCGAGCGCCTGCGCATCCTCAGGCGCTTCATGTGGGACTATACGCAGGGCCGGGTCAGCGCGCCAGAGGAGGAGATGGAGCTGACGCGTCTCAGGCAGGAGGTCGAGAGCAACCGCGCGCTCTATGAGGCCTTCCTGGAGCAGTCGGCCGCGGGCCAGATCACTGAGGCTCTCGAGGCTGCGCGAGCGGGCGGTCGCTTCGAGGTGATCGAGCCGCCGGTGCGTCCGACGAGCCCGGTCGCTCCGGACAAACCGATGATCTTCCTGCTGTCGCTTCTGGGCGGTCTCGTCGTCGGCCTCGGCATTGTGCTCGCGAGCGAGCAGAGCGACACGTCGTTCAAGGATGTCGACGACATCGAGCGCACGCTGGGCGTGCCTGTGATCGCGACCATTCCGGAGGCGGAGATCTTCCTCTCGATCGCGGCCAGGGAAAAGTCGCTCAGGCGGAGCGGTCGCAAGGCCACGGGCGGCGACTCGATGCTCATACGGTACATGGTGAGAGAGACCCCGATCTCGTTCGAGTTCCGGCGACTGACACGGAAGCTGGCGAAGTCGAACGGAGGGGACATCCCGAAGTCGATACTGGTCACGAGTTCCAACAGGGGAGAGGGCAAGACCACGGCAGCCGCCTGTCTGGCCATCACGCTGGCGAAGCACTACGGCCGTCGCGTCGCGCTCGTCGACTGCGACCTGCGGAAGCCCAGGGGGCACATGCTGATGGAGGTCGCTCAGCGGCCGGGCCTGACGGACGCGCTGGAGCGCGGCAACCTGCTCGGCAGCGACATCCGCTCCACCTCGCTCGAGAACCTCTTTGTCGTGCCCAGCGGCAGCCGCCGCGACGAGCCGACGTGGCTGCTCGAGTCCCTGCCGCAGTCGAGGGTAATGGCGGAGCTTCTCGGGAGCTTCGACCACGTCGTACTGGACACGGCCCCGAACGTCGCCGTGCCCGACTCGCTGCTGCTCTCAGCGGACGTTGACGGCGTGGTCATGGTGCTCCGCGCGGGCGTCACGCCTCGCGAGGTCATCATCCGTGGCGTCCAGCTGCAGCTCGAGGAGAAGGAGAACGTGGTGGGCCTGGTAGTCAACAACCTCGAGCGCGTGCTGCCCTACTACTACGACTACCGCTACTACGGATACCACCACTCTACGGAGGTGGAAGAACCGGAAGAGGCGGACGAGTCCGAGGGGAAGGAGCAGTAGCCGGGCCATGGTAGAGATCCTGTCCGTGTTCGGGACGCGTCCCGAAGCGATCAAGATGGCGCCGCTCCTGGCCGCGCTGGACCGGCGCCGCGAGCACGTGTCGTCGCGCGTCTGCGTGACGGCCCAGCACCGGGAGATGCTGGACCAGGTGCTCGAGGTGTTCGGCATCGCTCCGGACGTGGACCTCAACATAATGACGCGGGACCAGTCGCCGAGCATGGTGACCGGGTCCGTTCTCGAGAGCATGGACGGCGTGTTGTCCGACCGGCCCCCCGACCTCGTGCTTGTCCACGGAGATACCACGACCACGATGGCCGCCTCACTGGCGGCCTTCTATCACAAGATACCCGTCGGGCACGTCGAGGCGGGACTGCGGACGGGATGCCGGTACTACCCGTTCCCCGAGGAGATGAACCGGGTCGTGACCGACGCGGTGGCTACGCTCCACTTCGCCCCGACCGCGACGGCGGCGGCGAACCTGGAGGCCGCGGGCGTCTCGGCCGACTCAATAACCGTGACGGGCAACACGGTCATCGACGCGCTGCTGGACGTCGCGGGGCGCCAGTACGACGAACCGCTGCCCGTCCCGACGGACAAGCGCATCGTTCTCGTCACGGCGCACCGCCGGGAGAACCACGGCGAGCCGCTCGAGCGCATCTGTAAGGCGCTGCGCGATGTCGCGGACGCCTTCCCCGACGTGCGGATCGTCTACCCCGTGCATCTCAACCCGAACGTGCAGCGCGTCGCGCGCTACGTCCTCGGCGGCCACGATCGGATCCTGCTGCTGGAGCCGCTGTCGTACGTGCCGTTCGTTCGCATCATGAAGGAGTGCGCGGTGGTCGTGACGGACTCAGGAGGGATGCAGGAAGAGGCTCCGTCGCTGGGCAAGCCCGTGCTCGTGCTGCGGAATGAGACCGAGCGGCCGGAGGCGGTCGACGCGGGGACGGTCCGTCTCGTCGGAACGTCGCGCGAGACGATCTTCGACAGCCTCTCCAGCCTTCTGAGTGACGCCGAGGCGTACGACGCCATGGCCGCGGCGGTCAATCCCTACGGCGACGGACGCGCCAGCGAGCGCATAGCCGACGCCATCGCCCGCGAGTTCGACGTGCCGGGCGCTCACGCTCCGGCGCCGTTCGAGCCGGAGGTCGAGAGCCGCACAGGACGCGGCAGCGGAGGATAGCTCATGCTCCTCGTCATGCTACCCGCATACAACGAGGCCGGCGCGATAGCGCCGCTCCTGACTTCCATAGCAGCGACCTTCAAGGAGCTCGACCGCGAAGCCAGCGTCCTGCTCGTGGACGACGGCAGCTCGGACGACACGATCGAGAGGGCGGAAGAGACCGCGCGGTCGCTCGGGCTTCAGATGACGGTGGAGCCCCACGGGACGAACAGGGGACTGGGCGCCGCGCTCAAGACCGGATTCACGCGAGGGAGCGAGATCGTGGGGGACGACGGCGTGCTCGTCTGCATGGACGCCGACAACACGCACGACCCCTCCGTGATCCCGTCGATGCTCGCGAAGCTCGACGAGGGGTTCGACGTGGTCATCGCTTCCAGGTACGCGCCGGGAGGTGAGGAGGTCGGCCTGTCTCTTCTGCGGAGCATCCTGAGCCGGGGCGCGAGCCTGACGCTCAAGCTGTTCCTGCCCGTTGAGGGCGCGCGCGACTACTCGTGCGGCTACCGGGCCTACACGGGCGCGGTGCTCAAGCGCGGGTTCGATGCGCACGGTGCCGACCTCATCACGGAGACGGGGTTCGTCTCGTCGGCGGAGGTGCTGCTGAAGCTCGCGTACCTGCCGTCGAGGGTCTCGGAGGTCCCGCTCGTGCTCCGTTACGACCTCAAGGGCGGTGCGAGCAAGATGAACATCACCGACACGATACAGCGATACCTGCGGATGATAACGGCCGGACGGAAGGCCATCAGAACAGGGAAGGGGACGACATGAAGGGAATCCCGCTGATCCTCCTGGCGGTGGCGCTCGGCGCGACGGGCCAGATCGTCATGAAGAGAGGGATGCAGATCTACGGCGAGGTTAGCGCCGCAAGCGTGTGGACGCAGCTGATACCCATCCTCAAGGTCCCTCAGGTGTTCATCGGCTTCGTCTGCTACGGCATAAGCGCGGTGCTGTGGATAGCGGTCGTCTCGAACGTGGACCTGAGCCTGGCGTACCCGATGGTCAGCCTGGCCTACGTCATAGTGTTCGTCGCGTCTTGGTTACTCCTCGGCGAACAGATATCGGCGCTGCGGCTCGTCGGGCTCTTGATAATCGTCGCGGGCGTTCTGGTCATTTCGAGAAGCTAGGAGGCCGAGGCCTCCCGTCGGAGGGAAGCATGAGTCGACGCGGTGAGATACTGGTTCTGCTCGGGGTGCTTGCGCTGGCGGCGGCGATCCGCCTGTCGGGCATCCGGTGGGGACTGCCTCATCCGTACCACCCGGACGAGGGCTCCATCCTGTTCCACGCGCTGGCGTTCGGAACCGGTGATCTGAACCCGCACTGGTTCAGGTGGCCGTCGCTCGGGATGTACGAGATGTTCGGGGTCTACGGCGTCTATTTCGTCGCCGGTAGGCTCGCCGGGACGTTCTCCGGGTCCTCCGACCTCGTTCGGCAGTACCTGACCGACCTGACACCGTTCTGGCTGATGGGGCGTCTCGCCTCGGCCGTCGCCGGCGTAGCCACCGTCTGGGTGACGTGGCTAATCGGCAGACGGGCCTACAACCGGTTCGTGGGCGTCGTCGCGGCCGCGGTCCTGGCCGTCGTCTACCTGCACGTGCGCGACTCCCACTACGCGACCCCAGACGTCCTGACGACGTTCCTCGCCTCCGTCTCGCTTCTGTTCGCCGTCAACGCGTGCGGGGGAGGCAGGTCGCGGTCTCTCATGGTCTCCGCGCTGTTCGCCGGCCTGGCCGCGTCGGCGAAGTACCCCGGCGGGATAGCCGGGGTAGGAACGGTCGCTGCTTTCTTCTACCTGTGGTCTCGGAGAGAGGTCGCCTTCGGGACGATCGTGGGGATAGCCATACTCGGGCTGGTCGGTTTCGTCGCGGGAACGCCCTTCAGCGTGCTGAGCTTCGGCGAGTTCCGGCGGGACATCGTCATGCAGTACACGATGGTCTCGACGGCGTACGGTCCTGTGTTCCAGAAGTCGTTCTCCGCCGGTCTGGCTGAGATGCTGGGAGGGACGCTGGCGCGCGGCGTCGGGCTACCGGTGCTGGCCCTCACTCTGGTCGGCTTCTTCGTGCCGACGCGCGTCTGGGAGGACGCGGGCGGCGACGCGGGTGACCGCGCGTCCGGTGCCGCCGCGGGCGCCAGGATCGTGCTCGTTGCCTACGTGCTCGCCATACTCGTGGTGATGGCGCTCCTGACGGTCAAGCGGTCGACCTATCTGACGCCGGCGCTGCCGGCGGTGGCGCTGCTGGCGGCGGCCGGCCTCTCGGCGCTCTTCTTTCGACGCGACAGACGCGGGGGTCTCGGGCTCGCCACGGTCGCGGCGGTGGTCTTGGTCGTCGTGACGGCGATGCCCTCGCTCCGCTTCACGAGGGCGTTGGGCGCAGAGGACACGCGCACGCTTGCCAAGCGCTGGGTCGAGAGCAACATCCCGGCGGGTGAGAGCATCGCCGTCGAGACCTACGGACCGGTGCTGCATCCGACGACCGAGCAGCTGCGCATGGCCATGGAGGAAAGCGACACGGCCGTCGAGACCTGGGAGGGGCCGAAGCGCGCGCTCGCCGAGCTCAAGCTGGACATCGGCCGGAGCCGCGAACCCCAGTACCGTCTCTACGGCATCGACTGGGGCGAGGACGCCCATCGACTGCCCGGACCCTGGGAGGCGCCCGACGAGCTGGCGGGCGCGATAGAGGACCACGGGATCCGCTACGTGATCCTGACGAGCAAGGCCGAGCAGTACAGGCCCATGGACGACGCCGAGCCGCCGTTCATAAGCGTACGGTGGGCGTTCAACGAGTGGTTGACCGGCAACGCGCGCGTCGTCGAGCGGTTCGTGGCCGATGAGGACGTGCCGCCCATAGACAGGGGCGCGGGCCGCTCGTTCCACAACCCGGTTATCGAGGTCTACGAGATAGTGGGCAACGCGGGCACGGCGAGCGACGCGGGCGGCGTGCCGGCGGGTGACGCGGTGGACGCGGAAGCCGAGCCCAAGGGAGTGAACGGCTGATGGCGGAGGTCCGACCCACAGGCGGAGCCGGGAGACGTCCGGCGCCCGTGCCGGGACCGAGCGAGGTGCCGCAGTACGGGTACGGCTGGGCCGTGTACGTGCTGGCCGCTGTCGTCTCCGTGGTCGTCGCCTACGTCATCTTCAAGCTGCACTACACGTATGGCCAGGCGCCGCACCGCATCATCAAGATGATGGTGGGTCTGGTCGTGTTGCTGGTAGTGACGTTCAGGCCCAAGCTCTCGCTCTACATCTGGCTCCTGGCGATCCCGATCGGGGAGTGGCTACCGGCGACGGGAATCCCGGGCCTCAATGGGCCGAATCTGCTCCTGACCGTCATGGTCCTGAGCTGGGTCCTGCCGCGCATCATGCGCCGCGAGCGTCTCCTGAGCCCGACGCGACTGAGGGGCCCCGTGGCCGCGTATCTCGCGATCATCGTGATGTCGCTAGTGAGGGGGTGGCTCTTCCCGCCGGGGCCGGGATACAACGGCTTCCAGATGATGAAGTCGGTCTGGCAGGTGGGGCTCGGGTTCGCGGTCTACTTCGTGGCGGCGAACGTCGTGCCGGACCGCGAGGAGACCAAGCGGCTTCTCATGACCTTCGCGGCTGGCTCGAGCATAGGGGCCCTGATCGCCGTCAGGCAGTTCATGGGCATAGCCGCGCACAAGCGCGTCGCCGGCGCGATGGGGGACATCAACGACCTGGGCGCCTACTTCGCCATGACCGCGGCGGCTCTTATCGCGCTGTTCCTGACGACGGGCGCGTTCCACCGGTTCAAGAGGTTGTTCATTGGGGCGGCCGCCGGTCTCGCGTCGTTCGGCGTCATGGTGCCGAAGTCACGCGGAGGGTATGTCGGCGTCGTGGCCGGCGTGGGCGTGCTCGCGTACCTGATAGACAAGCGCGCGGCGATCATCTTCGCGATCATCATCGCGCTCTCTCCCGTCTGGGCGCCGGACTTCGTCAAGGAGCGCGTCGCCGAGACGAGAGTCGAGTCCTTCGAGGCCGACGTCTACGGGGACACCACGGACACGCTCGACCCGTCGGCGGGCGTAAGGCTCGAGGTCTGGAAGGCGATAGGACGCGCGTCGGTCAGGAGCCCGATAGTCGGGTTCGGTTACGGGTCGGTACCGTACCTGACGGCCGGAGCGCTCAGCAGACCGTTCTCCGCGCACAGCCTCTACTTCGCGACGCTCGGAGAGTCGGGGCTCATAGGTGTCGCGGTGCTCGCGTGGCTGATCATCTCGCTCTTCGCGAGCGGGAGGGAGCTGCTGCGGGTAGCGACGACTCGCCTGAACAGGGGGCTCGCGATCGCGTTTCTTGGCGCGACCGTCGCGCTCCTTATGGCGAACGTGTTCGGACAGAGGTTCACACACATTTCGATCGCCGGCAGCTTCTTCTTCCTCGCCGGTCTCGTCGACAGGAACATTCAGATAGAGCGGACAGACAGCCCTCCGGCAGCGGCGGAGGAAGGGAGATGACATCATGAAGAGACTGACCGCAACACTGGTGACGCTGGTGGTTCTGGGCGCGCTCGCGATCCCCGCCCACGGGTACAACGTGGTCTCCGGGCACCCGCGCATGTTCGTGACGTCGGCGGACGTGTCGGCTCTCAGGGCCAGGTGCAACGGCTCGATGTCTGACGACTATCAGGTCGTGAAGAACTGGGCGGACGACCACATCAACGACTCGTTCCCGTTCAGTTCGGTAGACGCGTACAAGCACAACATGTGCACCTACGCGTTCATGTACCTGGTCGATGGGGGCACGCAGTACGCCGGCCGCGCCAAGGCGATCGCCGAGAACGCGATGACGCGCGGCCTGAGGGGACAGGGCGGCTACAACAGCGGCCTCGCACTCGTGTTCGACTGGTGCTACGACTACCTGACCCCCGCCGAGCGGCAGAACATCGGCTACGAACTGGGCGTCAGCGGCCTCGACTTCATGAACTCGGTCAACTGGTACGCGACGAACAACTACCACTCCAAGGTCTCGCGGCTGAAGGGCCTGGCGACGGCGGGTCTGCCCATCTACGGAGAGGGCATTCACGACAGCGCGGCCACGACCCTGTGCGACCTCTACCGCGAGCACACCTACGGCCCCAACTACGTGCTAGCTTGCCTCGACGAGATCGCGGGGGACGGCGCGTACTACGAGGGCGACTACAACCTCGACGTGGTCGGGGAGTCGTTCGTCGAGGGCGCGCTGCTCTGGAGGTCAGCGACGGACGAGGACCCGCTCGCGGTCTCCGGTTGCATCCAGAACATGGCGGAGTACTGCCTCTACGAGGTCTTCGCGAAGAACGGACCGGGCAGCGGCTCCTCGATGAGCGGTTCCAAGCAGGGCGACTCGAAGAAGCACACCACCGGGGCCGCCTCGCTCCGCAAGGTCGTGCACTCGCTCGCCAACGTATACCGCGATCCGATGGCCGAGTGGCTCGGCATGGAGGTCGACAGGCAGGGCCTCGGCTGGATCAACCGGAACATGCGCTGGAAGCTGCTAATCCTGCGCGACCCGACAGTCGGTGAGACCCCGCCGACAAGTCTGCCGGACGCTCGGTGGTTCCAGGACATGGGCATCGTATACATGCGCTCCGGTTGGGACTACTCTGAGAACAGCGACGACGTCTACGGTGTCTTCCGCTGCGAGGCAATCGGCGGCGGCCACACCAACTCGCACCAGAACCACCTGTTCATCGCTCGAGGGAACGACCTGCTGGCCATCGACTCCGGCGTCTACGACGGCGGCGTGTCGTCGCACCACAACAACTACTTCTGCAGGACCATCGCGCACAACACCATCACCGTCTACGACCCGTCCGAGGATACCTTCGGGTCGTACGCGAACGACGGCGGGCAGCGGATGCCTCTGGGCGTGCCGAACTCGTACGGCGACGCGACATCGGGCGATTTCGTCAGGGGCAAGGTCGAGGCCTTCAAGAACACCGACACGTTCACCTACATGAAAGGTGACGCGACGGCCGCCTACGCCTCTTACAAGCTCGACCTCTTCACCAGGGAGGTCGTCTATCTCAAGCCGAACGTCTTCGTCGTGCTGGACCGCGTGGAGGCGACGTCTCCAAACTACACGAAGAAGTGGCTGTTGCACTCGATCGAGCAGCCCGCGATCAGCGGGAAGACCGCGACCATCACTCGTGGCGACTCGAAGCTCGTGGTGACCTCCGTCCTGCCTGCGAACGCAGGCATGTCCCGCGTCGGCGGCTCGGGCCACCAGTTCGACGTCAACGGAACGAACTACATGCCGTCGCAGGGTTGGGATGAGGACATGGGCGCGTGGCGCATAGAGATCACGCCGGGGACGAACGCGGCCGACCACGTCTTCCTGACTGTCCTCTCTGTCGGAGGCACGAGCGAGCCTACGCCCGACGTCAGTCTGGTCGAGGGAGACGAGGTCATCGGCGTGCAGGTGGACGGACAGGTCGTCCTGTTCAGCGCGACGGGCGCACAGGTGGAGACCGCGACCTACCAGTACGACGGGTAGCGATCACGTCAGGCGGTCGCCGGCAGCGCGGCCGCGTGACACCGGTCGCGTGTGCGACCAATAGAGAGGCCGTCGGTGGAGGGTCGGCGGTCGAGTGGGGGAGCGATGCGGATCTGTTTTCTTGCGGACGCCGGATCAGTGAACACGGTGACCTGGGCCAACGCCTTCGCGGTAGGCCTCGGTCACGACGTCCACGTGGTCTCGGTCAACCGCAAGGGCGAGTTCGCCGAGCCCGTCATGCTCCACCATCTCGGGGGAGAGGCGGGCACCAAGGACACGTTCGGGAAGCTCGGGTACCTGCGGAGCATCCGGAGGATCCGGCGGATCGTCGAGGAGATAGCCCCGGACGTGCTCGTGGGCTACCGCGTCGCGAGCTACGGCTACGTCGGAGCGCGAACGGGTTTCCGGCCGCTCGTCGTCGTTGCCCAGGGCCAGTACATCATCACGCCGAAGCGCTCCATCCCCAAGCGCATCTTCGCCATGACCGCCATACGAGAGGCAGACCTGCTCCACTCGTGGGCCCCTCACGTGACGGAACGACTGGTCGAGCTGGGCGCCGATCCGGGGAAGATCCTGACGTGCCACCGCGGCATAGACATCGCGCGCTTCTCGCCTGACGAATCGGTGGCGAGGGTCCCGCGATCCCTGGTGGTCACGAGGAACCTCAACCGCTGGTACAGGATAGACACGATCATCCGTGCGGTGGCTCTTGCCCGGAAGGAACTGGGCGACGTCACCGCGACGATCGCGGGCGAGGGTGACTTCGCCGACGGGCTCAGGGAGGTCGCGGACGAGTCGGGCGTGGGGGACGCGGTCGAGTTCCCGGGGCGGGTACCGCACGCGGAGCTACCAGGGCTGCTCAGGCGTCGCTCGTTGTACGTCTCCGCGGTGCGGACGGACGGGGTGTCGGCGTCGCTCCTGGAGGCGATGGCGACGGGGTGTTTCCCGATAGTCTGCGACAACGCGGCCAACCGGCACTGGGTCGAGAACGGGGTCAACGGTCTGCTTGTAGCCGGCGATGAGCCGGAGAGGTACGCGGAGGCGATCGTCGCGGCGATGCGCGACGACGAACTGCGCGAGAAGGCGGCGCGTCTCAACCGTAGCATCGTGGAAGAACGCGCCGACTCCACGAAGAACATGAGGGCCATCGAGCGTGCGTACGAGGGCCTTGTCAATGGAACCACATTGAGAGAGCGCCGCACGTAATGGGACAGAGAGCGCACCTCCGCTGGGGCGGGGGAGGCAGCAACGCGACCGGGGTTGAAAGCGTGTATACCCTAGAAGAACGGCTCTACCTGTCGAGCCCGGTGTTCGTGCAGAACGCGCTGGTGTCGCACAGGGGGCGCCAGCTCCTGCGCGACCGCTTCGGCGAGGGCTACGACGAACTGGCCGCCAGTTTCCTCGAGTCGGAAAGCCACGACGCCGACCGGCTCAGGGCCTACCAAGACGAACGGCTGCGGGTCGTCGTCTCGCACGCCTACGAGACGGTTCCCTACTACAGGCGACTGATGGACGGTCTCAGGCTCCGGCCGGCGGACATCAGGACCGCCGACGACCTGCCCAAGCTGCCGGTGCTCACCAAGGACGAGATCCGGGCGAATCTCGAAGACATGATCTCGAGCGCCGTGGACCGCAAGAAGATCCGGAAGGTCTTCACGTCCGGGACGACCGGCGACGCGGTCAACTTCTACTGGGACCGGCGCGTGGACGTCGTCAATAACGTCTGCCTGTGGCGCGCGCGCCGCTGGGCCGGGTTCGAGTTCGGCGAGCCCTACGCGACGCTTCTCGGCAAGCTCATCATGAACCCGGCGCGGAAGCGTCCGCCCTTCTGGCGCTTCAACCGCCCGTGGAACCAGATGCTGATGTCTTCGCACCACCTGACTGTGGAGAACCTGCCGCACTACCTGCGCGCGATACGCGACAACGGGATCGCGGCGCTGGACGCGTATCCGTCGACGGTGGCCGTCATCGCCCGCTACCTCGAGAGCGTGGGCGAGTACCTGCCTCTCAAGTGTGTGTTCACGACGGCCGAGCCGCTGCACGAGCCCGACCGGGAGATAATCTCCGACCGCTTCCAGTGCGGCGTCTTCGACGGGTACAGCCAGGCGGAGCGCGTGGTCTACTCGGCCGAGTGCGATCACCACCGAGGCCACCACCTGTTCGAGGAGTACGGCATCTGCGAGATCGTCGACGACGACGGCGCCCCCGTGCCGGACGGCACGCCCGGCAGGCTAGTGGGTACCGGGCTGCACAACATGGCCATGCCGCTTCTTCGCTACGACGTCGGAGATGTGGCGTCGAGGTCGACCGAGCAGTGCACGTGCGGGCGAGGGCTTCCTCTGATGGGGCTTGTCGCTACGCGTCAGGGCGACATCGTGAGCACGCCGGACGGACGTCTGTTGCCCCCGTTGATGGTTCTGAGACCGTTCATGTACGTCGAGGGCATAAAGGCCTCGCAGTTCGTCCAGCACTCGCTCAAGGACTACACGGCCCGCATCGCAACGGACCGTGAGCTGACCGACGAAGAGGTTCAGGAGCTCATCAGCAATCTGTGCACGAGGCTGGGTGGTCCGGCGAACATCAAGGTCGAGCAGATGAGGGAGATACCACGGTCCGCCAACCAGAAGTTCCGGCGGGTCGTTTCGGAGGTTCCGATCAGGATGGACGGCTCGGTGTCGACGTCGCCGCTGTCCGGATCGAAGGAGGACTAGTGGCCAAGGTGCTTCACGTGATCGGCTCCATGGAGGCAGGGGGCGCCGAGAGGGTCGTCGCCGAGTACGCGACGTGGCACGACCGCTCGCGCTACGATCCCTCCGTGTGCTGCGTGCTCACCGGAGGACCGCTTGCCGACAGACTCCGAGACGAGGGCGTCCCGGTCCACGTGATAGGGCGCCGCCGCAGGTTCGACCTCGGCGCGTTGGCGCGGCTGTCGCGCGTGGTCTCGGCCGGCCGGTTCGACGTCGTCCACGACCACAACTTCGCGGCCCTCGGGCTCGGTTTCCCCGCCGCGGTTCTGGGTCGTGCGCGCGCGCTCGTCAGGACAGAGCACAACGTCGGACGCCGGATGGGCTTGATCTGGCACTGGTTCAGCCGGCTCGCCGCCATGCGTGAGGACGCGCAGATCGGGGTCGCGGAAGCCGTCGTGAAGACGCACGTGGCCCTCGGGAGGATCCCGCGCGACCGCTTCGTGAGCGTGCACAACGGGATCGACGAGCGAAGGCTCGCCTCGGTCAGCGACAGGGCGAGCGTAAGGACGCAGCTGGGTCTGCCGGAGGACGCTGTCGTCTGCATCAACGTAGGGAGCCTGACAGAACAGAAGAACCGGCGGAATCTGCTCGAGGCGATGGCTCGGCTGTCGGACATCGAGCCTCTGCGCGCGCTAATCGCGGGCGCGGGCCCGGAGGAGGACGAGCTGAGGGACCGCATAGATGAGCTGGGCCTGGCCGGTCGCGTTCTGCTCCTCGGCGAGCGGCTCGACGTCCCGGACCTGCTGTCGGCGTCGGACGTCTTCGTGCTGTCGTCCGACTGGGAGGGGCTGCCGATAACGATCCTAGAGGCGATGGCCGCCGGAGTGCCGTGTGTCTCCACCGCCGTCGGAGGCGTCGAGGAGGTGATCGAGAACGGCGTCAGCGGTCTGACCGTGCCGCCTCGAGACCCGGAGGCGCTCGCCGCCGCCGTCAGGTCGCTCGCGACGGACCCCAGTCTGAGAGAGCGCCTGGCGGGCGAGGCCAGGCGGCAGTTCGAAAGCCGATTCCGCTCGGAACAGATGGTGAGACAGACCGAGGCCCTCTACGACCTGGCTCTCGCCGGACGCGCGTCTCTCGCGACGGCGGGGAAAATAAAGGTCCTCTACGTAATCGGCCAGCTTGGTCGCGGCGGCGCCGAGAGGCAGACGGCGGAGCTGGCCAAGCGCCTGCCGAGGAACGTGTTCGAGCCCGTCGTCTGCTGCCTTCACGGGTCCGACGTGCTCGGCGACGAGATCGAGAGCGCGGGCGTGCGGGTCATCTACATGAAGAAGAAGGCGGGTCTCTTGTCGGGTACCACGCTTCGGCTGGCAGGGATCATAAGACGCGAACGACCGGCCGTGCTTCACTCGTACCTGTTCTCCGCGAACTGGAGAAGCCTGCTCGCCGGACGACTGACGAGGGTTCCGCTCGTGATCTCTTCGGTGCGCAACGTCGACATTCACTCGAGGAGGTCGGGGCTGCTGTTCGAATGGCTTCTCTCGGGCATCACCGATCGCGTCATTGCGAACGCGGAGGCGGTCAAGCAGCACGTCGTTCAGCGCCATCGCATCAGGGCAGACAAGATCGACGTCGTGTACAACGGCATCTCGCTCTCGCGCGTGGAAGGTCGCGAGGCGGCGAGGGTTCTGAACGCGGACGCCTGCGGAGACGGGAGCGTCGCGATCATAGCGAGCCTCACGAAGAAGAAGGACCACGGGACGTTTCTGGAGGCGGCGGGCATCGTGTCGAAAGAGCTGCCCGGGGCACGCTTCCTGGTCGTGGGGGACGGACCGCTGCGGTCATCGATATCGGAACGAGTGGAGTCGATGGGGCTCTCCGAGTCGGTCGTACTCACGGGACCGACGGACGACATCGCGTCGCTTCTCGCATCCGTCGACGTTTCGGTGCTGACCTCTCTCAAGGAGGGGTGCTCCAACGTCGTGCTCGAGTCGATGGCGGCGGGAAAGCCCCTGGTCGTGACCGACGTCGGCGGCAACCGCGAACTCGTGGACGCCGGGAGGACCGGATACCTGGTTCCCGCGGGCGACGCGCGAGGAATGGCCGAACACATCATCAAGCTGCTGCGAGACCCGGAACTACGCGAACGCATGGGGCGAGCAGGCAGGGAGAGGGTCCGTGAACGCTACACGGCCGACCGTATGGTGGAACACACCATCGACATATACCTCTCTATCCTCAAAGTCAGAGCGCCCGGGCTGGAGGAGTGGGCGCGCCTGTCGTCTGCGCGCGAGCATTCCAGTCTCGCTCCGACGACCACCCTACGGGCGGACCAGTGATGGCGGGTACGAACAACAGGAACAGCGTCGACGACGCCGTGTGGAAGGTAGGCCGGACCGTACGTAACTCCGGGTTGGTCGTGCGCTCGCTGGCGGCCTTCCACCGCGTGGGCGGGACGATACTGCGGTATCACTCCGTTTGCGACGACGAGTGGTGGCCGAGGCACTACATGCAGCGCAGCCTGGTCGTTCCGCCGGCGATCTTCGACCGGCAGGTGCGCTTTCTGACCGAGCGCTACACGGTCGTGGGGATCGGCGACTTCGCCGAGCGCATCGCGGCCGGCAAGAGGGTCGACCCGCGCTGGGTCGGGATAACGTTCGACGACGGGTACGAGGACAACTACCGGAACGCGTTCCCCATCCTCAAGAGGCACGGCGCCACGGCGGCCTTCTACGTCGTGACGAGCACGGTGGGGGACGAGGAGGTGCTGTGGACCGTGGCGCTCAGGCGCGCGATCAAGGCGTGCCTGAAGCCCTCCGTGTCGCTCTCGTTCCTGGGGCAGCGCTCGGTGGACATATCGACCGAAGAGAAGAAGGAAGCGACCATCAAGATGATCACCGGCATCGTCAAGCGCTGCAAACTGACCGAGGTAAGGGAGATCCTCGCTGAGGTGCGCGACGAGATCGGCATACCGGAAGACCTGAGGCAGTACCGGATCATGATGAACTGGGACGAGCTTCGTGAGATGCACGCGGCCGGGATGACCATTGGGGCGCACACGAACTCCCACTACAACATGCCCAGCCTGAACACGAGCGACGTCGCGCAGGAGCTGGTCTCCGCCAGGCGGGCGATAGAGGAGGAGCTGCAGGCGCCGGTGCCCCACTTCGCGTATCCGAACGGCAGGACCGACCGGCACTGCGACGACAGGACCGCGAAGCTCGTGGCGGTGTCCGGGTTCAGGTCGGCCGTCACGTCGCTGTCGGGGCCGGCATCGCACAGGTCCTCCGCGTACTGCATCCCGAGACTGGGCGTGGGGCCCAGGCACAGGAGCATCGCGAGACTTGCGGCGGACATACAGTACTCGAGATTCAGATATCAGGACCCCGTGGTCGTCGACGAGATAACGCGAGTGCTCCCGCCCGGACGCGTGCACGCGGGCGGGGCCAACTCTAACGGGTCTTGAGGACGGAGCACGCTTGGCCGCACTTGACGCACAGGGAGAAGCGACCGGAGACGGCGCCCGCGGAGACGCGGTCGCACGAGGACGCGGTCGGTCACCAAGGCGGAGCGGAGGGCCCGCGAAACTGGTCCTGTGGGCGGGCTCGTTCGAGGCCGCGGGCACGCAGCGGTTCCTGCTCGAGTTTCTGAGGAGGATGGACCGATCGCTCTTCGAGCCGACCGTGTTCTCGACGCTCGCGACCGGCGAGCTTCTGCCAGAGATCGAGGCCCTGGGCGTGGCGGTCCACGAGTTCGGGACCGGGAGGCACGTTCTTTCGCCGCAGACCGTCCACGATCTCTCGCGCGCCGCCTCGTTCCTCCGGCGGGAGAGGGTGGAGGTCCTCAGCTGCATGCTGGGTCTGACGACCCTCTTCGGCCCCTTAGTGGGACGAGCCGCGGGAGTGCCGGTAGTCGTCAACAACCAGCGCAACCTGACGCACTGGTTTCACGGGGGAGCGAGGGAGAAGGTCTACGGCTACGTCTGCCGGCGCGTCGTCGACGCCGTCGTGGTCAACAGCTCGGCGGCGGGCGACGAGCTCGTCAGCCGGTTCGGCGTGCCGAGGTCGAAGGTCCAGAACGTGGGTGTCGGGACGCGGCTCGAGCGGTTCAACGGCTCTGCGCCCGACGAGGGGCTCAGGCACGAACTGGGGCTCGACGGCGCAAAGGTCGTGGGCATAGTCGGGAAGCTGTCGCCGGTCAAGGGACACCGGCACTTCCTGGAATCCGCCGCGCTCGTGTCGAGGGCGCGCGACGACGTTCGCTTCCTCGTGGTGGGCGATGGGCCCGAGCGCGAGAAGCTCGAGAGGCGCGCTGGCGAGCTGGGAGTGGCCGACAGCGTTCGATTCGCGGGCGTGAGGGAGAACGTCCCCGAGGTGATGGGGCTCATGGACGTGCTAGTGCTCTCGTCGCTCTCGGAGGGGTCCCCGAACGTCGTCCTCGAGGGCATGGCGGCCGGCCTGCCCATAGTGGCGACTCGCGTGGGCGGCGTGCCGGAGCTCGTGCGCGACGGCGAGACCGGGCTTCTGGTCGAGCCGGGCGACGCCGCGGGCATGGCCGAGGCGGCGCTCGCACTGCTGGACGACCCCGGTCGGGCCGACGCGATGGGCAAAGCGGGCAGGGCCACGGCGCTCGATGAGTACGACATAGCCCGCGTGGTAGAGCGGTTCGAGGGAGCTCTGTACGATCTGTTGGTGGAGGCCGGAAGAAGACCGGCCGTGGATGTCGCTGGAGGAGAGGCATGAGGATCCTGTTCCTCACGCAGTACTACCCGCCCGAGACGGGCGCGGCGCCTCTGAGGGCCTACCACTTCGCGACGAAGCTCGCGAAGAAGGGCCACGACATCACCGTGCTCACGGGCATGCCGAATCATCCCAGCGGCATCAAGCAGCCGGGCTTCAGTTGGAAGCTCGTGGCCTCATCGAGAGAAGAGGGCGTGCGCATCCTCCGCAGCTACCTCTTCACGACGCACCGCAAGACGTTCCTGACGAGGATGCTCAACCAGATCTCGTTCGCGGTCTCCGCGTTCTTCCGCGGCTGCTTCGCGCCGGGCTGCGACGTGATACTCGTGACCTCGCCGCCGCTCTTCCTCGGCGTAACGGGATGGATGCTCGGCCACGTCAAGGCCGCTCCGTACGTCCTCGACGTCCGCGACTACTGGCCGCACGCGGCCGTCGCTCTCGGGCAGCTCAGGTCCAGGCGAGTCATCGCGCTTGCGGAACGGATGGAGCTCTTCCTCTACACGCACGCGGCCTGGATCGTAGCGGTGACGCCCGGCATGCGCCGCCTGATGGTGAAGCGGGGCATACCGGAGCACCGCGTCGTGCTCATCCCCAACGGCGCCGACACGGACTGCTTCACTCCGCCGACGGACCAGACCCCGTCCTCCGAGAACGGGAAGTGGACCGTCCTCTACAGCGGCACTCACGGGCTGGTTCACGGAATGGAGAGCATCCTCGACGCGGCGGAGGAGCTGCTCGACGACGAGAGGGTCCGGTTCGTAATGGTGGGCGACGGCGTAGCGAAGGACGCTCTCGTGGAGGACGCGGGGCGGAGGAACCTCAGCAACGTGGAGTTCCTTCCCAGCCAGCAGCCGAAGCAGCTCGCTCAGAGGATCAGGAGCGCGGACGTCTGCATCGCAACTACGACGGCGGGCACCTTCAGCGAGGGGACCATCCCCGTCAAGATGTTCGACTACATGGCCTGCGGGAAGCCCGTGATCGCGGCGGTCGCCGGCGACGCCAGGACGATCGTCGCGGAGGCCGACGGGGGCGTAGTCGTGGCGCCCGGCGATTCTTCGGCGCTGGCGACGGCGGTGCGCGAGCTTCTGAAGAACGAGGACGAGCGGCACCGGTTGGGGAAGAACGGGCACGACTACGTCAAGTGGAGCTACTCGAGACAGCATCTGGCCGGCCGCATGAACGACCTGCTGGAGCGCGTGACACGGCGGGAAGAGCCGCTGGGCGGCGGTAGCCTGAGCTTCCGGAGATACCTGTCGGTCAAGTACGCGATAGACGCCGTCATCGCGTTCGTTCTGCTCGTCGCGACGCTTCCACTGATGGCTCTGCTCGCAGTCGTCATAAAGCTGGACTCCCCGGGTCCGGTCATCTACGTCCAGCGGCGCGCGGGCGTCTACTCGCAGTGCTTCACGATGTACAAGTTCAGGACGATGCACATCCACACGCCGGAACTCGCGACCGACCTGCTCGCGCCGACGGTTCACGACTACACGACGCGCAGCGGGCGCATCATGAGGCGTCTGAGCCTCGACGAGCTGCCGAACCTATGGAACATCCTGATGGGCGACATGAGCATCGTGGGCCCGCGACCGGCGCTCCATAACCAGTACGAGCTCATAGACGACCGGAGGAAGGTCGGCGGCGACGTAATGCGGCCGGGCCTGACCGGGTGGGCGCAGATCAACGGACGAGACAGCATCACGCAGGACGAGAAGGTGCGTCTAGACGAGTTCTACGCGCGAAGCTGCTCGCTGACGATGGACCTGCGGATCGTCCTGGGCACAATCGGAGCGGTCTCGCGCCGCGAGGACGGTTCCGAGATCGCCACCGAGCCCGAGACCGAGCGGTCGGACGTGCGGACTCTGCCCGCCGACCTGGAGGCCGAGCGGGCCTCCGACCACGGCGAGGAGGGGGCATGATGGCCGAGCGCTCCCGGAGGAACACGGGCGACCCGAAGCGGCGCGACGAGAGACCCGGCGGGGCGGGCGTGAACCCGCGGGTGATCGCCGCGACCCTCGCTGTGGTCGCTCTGGTCGTCACGGTCTACCACCAGACGCTCGTGACGCTGTGGCGCACGTGGGACTCCAATCCCAACTACTCGCACGGCTATCTGATCCCGCCGGTCGTGGCGTTCCTTCTCTGGCATGAACGCAAGCGGTTCCTGGACGCGCGCGGGCGCGGCGCGCCGATGGGTCTGGTCCTGATCGCCCTTGCGCTCGTCGGGCACATCCTGTCGATCCGCGCCGGCGTCTTCATGACTCAGGGCTACTCGCTCGTGATCCTGCTCTTCGGGCTCTCGTTGTTCTTCTACGGGGGGCGCGCAACGCGCGCTGTGTGGTTCCCCCTCGCGTACCTGGTGTTCATGCTTCCGATGCCGCCCTACCTGATGAACGTCATAGCGTTCAGGCTCAAGGTCTTCGCGGCGCGCGCCGGCAGCGGAACCGCCGTGCGACTCGGCATCCCGCTGGCGCGGTCGGGCATGACCATCCACATCCCGGCGGGGTCGCTCCGGATAGCGGACCCGTGCAGCGGACTTCGCTCCCTGATAGCGCTGGTCGCGCTCGGAGCGCTCTTCGCCTACATGACGCGCGGCAGCCTGTGGAAGAGGCTAGCGCTCTTCGCGTCGGCCGTTCCACTCGCGGTGCTCGCGAACGTCGTTCGCATATCCGTGCTCTGCGTCGTCGCCAACGTGTGGGGCATCGACGCGGCGCTCGGGTTCTTCCACGACTTCTCAGGGCTGCTCCTCTTCATGATCGCGTTCGTCGGGCTGGTCGTCGTCAGGAAGCTGCTTCGGATGGATTCCGGGGCGGCGGTCGGAGAGGAGGCGTCGGCATGAGGGCTTCCGCTAGGGTCGCGCTCGTCCTCCTGCTCCTTGCGGCGGCGGTGCTCTACGTTCACCTCAACCCGCCGAGGCGGCTGGCTCTCGGCCCCGAGGCGCTCAACGCCTTTCCGATGGCGCTCGGTTCGTGGAAGGGGGAGAGCCAGGGGTTGTCGGAGGTCGTGACCGAGGAACTGGACGCGGACGACACGCTTGCGAGGCGCTACGTCAGCGAGGACGGCGAGGCGGTCTGGTTCATCATCATCTTCCATCAGAACGAGCGGTACGGAGCGCACGAGCCGGTGGTCTGCTACCGGGCCCAGGGCTGGAGCGTCGTCGACCAGGGGTTGACGACCGTGGCTCGGGAGGGAGGCGACTTCGACGCGAACTGGCTGCTGATAGAAGGGGGCGGACAGAAGCGCGTCGCTCTCTACTGGTGGTACACGGCGGGCGACCTCGCGACCGCCGACAGGGACAAGTTCATGGCGCGCATGGCGACCTCCGGGGTCACGTCGAACGTGACCTTCGGGGCCTTCATCCGCGTGTCGACGGCGATAGCAGCCGGCGGCTTCGATGCGGCTCTCGAGCGGACGCGCCGGTTCGCCGGCGAGGCGGTGCCGCACGTGCCGGGGCTCTTCGAGGAGAGTCGGTAGCCGTGTAACGGCGGTCCAGTGTGAGAGACCTGGCCGAGGTGGGGACGCGATCAACCCGGGCCGTTCCGGGGAAGCAAAGCACACACGGGAGGATTCGATGGGCGTGGTCCAGCAGTTCAACGCGACTATCTGGTGTTGGGCGGAGATGTTCCGTGCGCTGCGGAAGAGAGTGGCCATGACGCCGTTCCTGATCTACGCGGGCGTGCAGGTACTGCTTCTGCTCATGGTGCTCGGTTTCACCCTGCCCGTTCTCAGGTCCTTCGTGCCGGGGCTTCTGGAGTGGCGGTTCGGTGAACAGGCGCTTCACTACCCCAACACCCTCCTGGCGCTTCGCGGCGCGCTGGGGCAGGCCGACCTGGTCCTGTCCGTGCTTCTCGGAGCGTTCGTGATGGCGGCCGCGGCGCGCCTTTTCTCCTCCTACTACAGTGGGGAGCGTGCGCGCGCGTCGTCGGGCTACGCGGCGGCGCGGGCGAACTATCTCCCCGCGCTCGCGATCACCCTTATTGTGGCCGTCGTCTCGCAGCTGCTCGTGCGTGCGCCGATGGCGGCGTGGGGCGACCTCGCGGACTCGAGCCCGATGAGGTTCCGGCTGCTTCGCGCCGCGCTCATCGGGGCCGTAATCGTAGTCCAGACCCTCTTCGTCTACGCGATCGCGGCGCTCGTGATCGACGGGAAAAAGCTCGGCGAGGCGATGGGGACGACGCTGTCGCTCGCCTTCAGGAACCCGGTGACCTCGCTCCTGATCGTCGGGGTTCCAGCCGCGCTGGAGCTTCTGCCCGCGTGGATCATGCGGAACAGCCCGGTCTTCATCTACCGGTTCACTCCCGAGTTCCTCGCGGCAGGGATGGTACTGTGGATCATCGTGATCCTGCTCATCGGATACGCGACGGCTGGAGCGGCGACCCGCTTCTACCTGCACGCAACGGCCAACGAGGCGCCCCAGCCGGGTCGGAAGGGAGGCGAACGATGAAGACGAGAGGGACTCCCTTTGCGGTTCTAGTCGCGGCGCTGGTGGCGGTCCTGCTTTGGCTCTCGGGATGCGGGTCGGAGCCCGGGTTGCGCGAGCGCTACGTCGCGGAGAAGCTCGCGTGGCGCGCGGCCAAGGCGGTCAACGCGATGCGCGTCAATCCCGAGCTCGCGACCGACGAGATGATGCAGGACGTCGCTGAGATCTACCAGGAGATAGCAGACCGATTCCCGCCGCCCGAGGACGCGTCCGTTTTGTCCGAGGCCCAGCTCGACGTTGCGGCGATCTCCGCTCAGAGCAGGCTGAGGCTCGCGGCCTTCGCGCTGGAGTCCGAGGACTCCGAGGGGGCGCTTCGGATCTACGAGGGCGTGAGGGACGGCTACTCGTTCGACAGGAACGTCGCCGTGGAGGCCGCGGTCTCGATGGCCGAGGTGCTCGAGTACGAGAACAGGTGGCAGGAGGCCGTCGCTGCCTACGGGCGGCTCATGAACGACTGGCAGCCCGCTGCGGGCGAAGAGGAACTGCCCGACGGGCGGATACTGCGAGCCCCGATGTCGGTGGCGCGCGGCTACGCCGCGCGCGGCCAGGAGTCCGAGGCGCGTGAGTGGTACGAGCGCGCGCGCGAGTACTACGCGGAGTGGGCGAGGAGATGGCCGGGAAGCCCGACGGCCGAGGTCGCGATGGGCTTCCGGGCGGAGAGCTTCCTCCTCGAGGAGCGGTGGCGCGACGCCGTCGCCGCCTACGAGGAGTACGACCGCGAATACGGCAACGAGTCCAACCGCCCCGCCGTGTGGCTGACGATAGCGGACACCTACGGCAAGCGCCTTGGAAGGGAGTCCGACGCCGCGGGGTACTACCGTCGCGTGCTCGAGAACTACCCGGAGAACACAGCCTCGGCGACCGCCGCGCTCGAGCTGGCGGACCGCGACATCGCGCACGGGAGGCACGAGACCGCGCGCGCGATGCTCGAGGGGGTCATCGAGCGCTTCCCCCACGAGGAGTCCGTTCGCGCGACCGCGCTGCAGTACCTGGCAGTCAGCTACGAAAGAGACGGGATGTGGGAGGAGGCGGTGGCTCAGCTCAACGTGCTGGCGCGTGAGCACCCGACGACGCTCTACGGCCTGATGGCGCTCCAGCACGTGGCGGAGCGTTTCGAGGAGCTGGGCGAGACCGACGCGGCACGCGTGGCTCTGGATCGGGCGGCGGAGCACTACGAGCGCGTCGTCCGCGACTACTCGTCGACCCCTGCGGAGCTCGCCGCGCGCGGGTATCTGATAGACACGAGGATCCAGCAGGAGAGGTGGGAGGACGCCGCCAGGCTGCTGGTCGAGACCGCCGAGAGGTTCCCCGGGTCGGAGTCGTCAGCGAACATGATGATCCAGGCGGCCGACATTCGAATAGACGAACTCGGGGACAGCGAGGGCGCGGCGGACGCGCTCAGGGGTGTGTTGCGGCTCTTCCCGGACTCGGAGGCTTCGACCGAGGCCGAGCAGAGGCTGGAAGGCTTGACGGAGTAGCGTTGCGATGACCACTACGGGACGCAGAACGATACTGGTGGTCGAGGAGGATCGCTCGCTGAGCGAACTCGTCTCGGACGCCGTGGCCGTGGCCTGCGACGGGCTCTCGGGCGAGCGGTGTGACATTCATCTTGCCGAGAGCGGTCCTGTCGCGGCCGCCGCGGTCCGAGCGAACCGCCCGGACGTCGTCGTCGCCGCCGCCGCGCTGGCGATGGGTCGCGACGGCGGGGACGGCCTTCCGCTGCTGGAGGCCGTCAGGGAGCCGGCGCTGCCGCCCAAGCTCATCGTCGTCGCCGAATGCGAGGACCGCGAGCTGGCGGCCGAGGCCATAGGCCTGGGCGCCTTCGATTTCTGCGTCAGGCCTGTGGCGGCCGATGAGCTGTCAGTGGTCATCAAGCGGGCGCTTCACATACGCGATCTCGAGGCTGACATGGACGACCTCTCCGGAAGACTCGCCGGGGTCGATCGTTTCGAGAACCTGGTCGGCAGCTGCGACGCGATGCGCGCTGTCTTCTCCGATGTCCAACGCGTCGCCGACACCGATACGAGCGTCCTGCTGGTCGGCGAGTCCGGAACTGGCAAGCGACTCATTGCGCGGGCTATTCACCAGCTGAGCTCACGAAGTGACGGGCCCTTCGTAGCGTTCAGCTCTCAGGGCGTTCCGCCCGAGTCGATGGAGCATGAGATCTTCGGGCGGTCGCCGGGCGGCGAAGACGTGGCCGCGGGCGACGGGACGGCGGTCGGAGGACGCCTCGCGATGGCCCACGGAGGTACGCTTCTTCTTGAGGGCGTGTGCGGACTGCCGGTGACGCTTCAGGCGCGACTGTCGGCCTACCTGCGTGAGCCGGGCGACGCGTCGGATGTGCGAGTCGTCGCGACGACAGAGCGCGAGCCCAGGTGCGGAGTGGGCTCCGGTGCCGGCGGGCAGGGGTTGCGAGATGACCTCTACTACAGGCTCGGCGTGGTCACGATCACCCTGCCGCGGCTGCGCGACAGGGGCGAGGACATAGCGATCATGGCCAGGGTGTTCCTCAGAAGGTACGCGTCCGAGCAGGGACGGGCTCTGTCCGGCTTCGGCAGGTCCGCCGTCGAGGCGATGATGAGCCACGAGTGGCCCGGCAACGTTGCCGAGCTGGAGGCGCGCGTGAAGCGCGCGGTGATCCTCTCTCGCGGCCGCCTCGTGAGTGCGTCGGACCTGGGGTTGAACGGCAACGGCCGCCAGCCGGACCGCTCGCTCGCCGAGGCGCGCAGCGAACTCGAGCGCAGCATGGTCAGCGACGCGCTGCTTCAGGCCGCGGGCAACGTGTCAAGAGCCGCGCGTTCCATCGGCGTCAGCCGACCGACGATGTACGACCTGATAAGGAAGTACGAACTGGACATCTCGGAGTTCAAGGGGCTCGCCGGGCGCCGATGAGACCGTCGGGTTCGGGCGAGCTCTCCTCGAGACTCCTTGCGCCGGGACCCGGGCAGCTTGACAGCCTGTCTCCGCGGCCATAGAATCAGCCACCCGACCCCGTTGGACGGCGTGGCCGAACTCGCGGATCACGAACGGGTGTCTGGCACAGGAAAGCACAACCGATCGCATACCGAAGGTAGTCACGCAAAGGAGTGAGAGATGTCTCTGAGAACCGTAGCAGCGCTCCTTCTCTTCGCATTCGCGACGGCCCTTGTGGCCGGCTCGGCGGCGGCGCAGGAGTCGGGAGGCGTGGTGGTAACGTCCTCACCGACAGGCGCGGTCGTCGAACTGCTCGGCGACCACGAATACAGCGGCGTCACACCGTGGAGATTGAACAGGGGTCTGTCCGGCAGCTACGAGATCCACGCCTCGATGGACGGCTACACGGACTGGTTTGGAGCCACCACGCTCTCGGCCGTGAGACGCGACTCTCTGCACGTGCGCCTGACCAAGAAGTCGCCGATGGCCATCGGTCTGCGTTCCGCCATCTGCCCCGGATGGGGCCAGTTCTACTCAGGGCACAACCTCAAGGGCACGGTCTTCCTGCTGGCCGAGGTGGGCGCCATCTCCGGCGTGCTCTACGCCGACGGCAAGCGCGAGGATGCGATGCGCATCCACGACCGGGCCATCCGGGAGTACAACTCGGCCGACCAGGTAGAGGACATCGAGGAAGCCTACGAGAAGGTGCTCGATGCCTTCGACGACGTCGACAGGTGGCACGAGAATCGCAAGCGGTGGATCTACACGGCGGCCGTCATCTGGATCGCCAACGTCGTGGATGCCGCAGTGCTGATCCCAAGCGAGAGCGGCGGCGGACTGCTCGCCGGCCTGCCCGACGCCGAGGGTTCCGGCGTCTTCGCGGGTGTTCACGCTGACAAGACCGTTCTCGGCTACTCGGTGTCCTTCTGAGCGCAGACTCGCAGTTGCCGGAGGTGAATCCATGAAGATACGCAACTCAGTGGCCGCGCTCCTTCTGGTAGCGCTTGTTTGCCTGGCGGGGTGTCTCGACGCCCTCGAGGTGCCGGGTCGCAGCAATCCGCTGGACCCGTCGAATCCCGGCACGAACTCGCCGGAGCCGGACAGACCCGTGGGTCTGACGGCCGTGGTCTCGGACCGATTGGTGGTGCTTGAATGGGAGGTGGGCGACGCGTCGGCGATAGACCACTACCGCGTGTACAGATGGGAGCTGGAGGACGAGGACGAAGAGGACTACGAGCTGGTGGACACGACCACCGACACCGAGTACTCGGACTCCGACGTGCGGAACGGGCAGGCCTACTACTACAAGGTCTCGGGCGTCAACGACTCCGGTCTCGAGGGCATGGAGTCGCGCGCGATCATAGTTATTCCGCGTCTCTTCGGTGTGTCGATAGACCAGGGCAGCCCGAAGACCAGGGACCGCGACGTCAGTCTCAGGATGTCCGCCTCGAGCGAGACCGAGATCATGCAAGTCTCGAACGAGTCCGACATGGGCGGGGCGCAGTGGGAACCCTACCAGTCCAGCTACTCATGGACGCTCGAGCCGGGCGACGGCCCGAAGCGGGTGTACGTTCGCTTCCGTGACGCCGCCGACAACGAGTCCGCCATCGTCAGCGATGAGATCGAGCTCGACACAAGGGCGACGATCCTGACCGTGACAGAGGACTCGAACGGTGAGGAGCTGGAAGCGGGCGACACGGTGCACTTTACTCTGACGGCCACCGAGACCGACGGAGAGGCGCTTGTAGACCTCGGCTCGGTCGTTCCGGGCATAGAGCTGTTCGACGACGGGACTAGTGGGGACACGGTCGCAGACGACGGCGTATACGAGCGCGACTACGTGATAGACCCGGGCGTGGAGGTCATAAACGGCCAGGTGATAGGCAACTTCACGGACGACATCGGCAACTCGGCCGAGCCCGTCCTGGCGTCCGGTACGGTCACTATCGTCGACCCTCCCACGGCCGTTGAGATGGATGACCCGGTCGCGGTCTCTGAGCGTAGACTCGCGCTGTCGTGGTCCATGAACAACGACACCGACTTCTCCTCCTACAAGCTCTATCGCTCGGATTCGCCGGGCGTGGAGGGGTCTGCTGACCGGGAGCTGGTCGATACGTTCACGAGCCAGTCGACGACCGAGTACACCGACACCGGCCTCGACCCGGCGACCACCTACTACTACGCCGTCTACGTCGTGGACCGCTCGGGGCTCTCGACCATCAGCAACGAGGTCTTCGGAACCACTCTCGTCAACGAGCCCCCGGACGCCGTCACCCTTTACACGCCGTGGCCGGCGAGCAGCAGTTCGCTAGACATCAGCTGGAGCGTGAGCAGCGTCTCGGACTTCGCTTACTACGAGCTCATCTGCTGGGAGGAAGACCCGCCCTCGCCGCCAGCCGTAGGCGACAAGCGAGTGGTTACCAGGATAGAGACGCGCACAGAGACCTTCTACACTCACGAGTCGCTCGATAGTGACATCGTCTACTGGTATGAGGTCGCCGTAGTGGACTCGCTCGGCGCGGAGACGCGCTCGAACGTGGTGTCGGGTTCGCCCGAGTAGGGGAGAGCGCCGGCAACACAACGGAGACAGATCAATAGGCCCGCCCGCACGCGCCGTCGTGTTAGCGGGCCTATTCTCGTTCTCGCCCGGGCGTCGCCCGTCCGACCCCAGACGAGTTCACGGTCTCCGCCCCACCAGGTCCCCTGCGCCGCATAGGCTCTGCCCGCCAAGGTACCCCGCGGCCTCACAGACCCCGTACGAACCACTGAGTTGAACTCACCAGATCAGCTGACGGAATCCCCTCGAGCAGCCTCCCCGGCCGGATTGTTACAAGCCTATTGGCACAACTTGTGCATTCTTGACGAATACACCAAAGGCTGTGACGGCTGGCGAGCAAGCCAGCGGGAATATCGAGATCGGGTGGGGTCCGCGGGCACTCGAGAAGCCTCGGTCGCGCTGGGCCGACTGGACTCCCCCCACGCCGGTCGGTCCTCGGGTCTTCCACTGTACTGGCAACCCCCTGTGCACCCGCCCGCGCCCCTCCGGTCTCGTTCACCCCTCGCCGGCCTAACACGGGGGAGCTGATGCAGGTTTCCAGGCGTTCGTGCACGTGTGCGGCGGCGGTGGCCGCCGCCCTTCTGATTCTTGCGGCTGGCGCCGTGGCATCGGAGGGTGGCACGCGCAGCGTTACTTCGCACGTGCTCATCGGCGTGACTCCGGAGGCGGCGTTCGGCGTGGTCGCGGACGGAGAGACAATACCTGAAAGCCCGGTCGTTGCGGACGAGCTGGGGATCGTCGAGTTCGACGTCGACCTGCCTGCCGGGACCCACACCGTGTCTCTCACGCCGCCCGGAATGCCGGTGATGAGCCAGGTGAGGGCCGAGGAGATAACGACCACGTCGGCGGTCGTTCGATGGAACACCAGCGTGCCGGCGAACTCGCGAGTCCTCTACGGGCCCACCGACGACTACGGCGAGGACACCGGTGTCGCGCCGGCGCTCCTCACCTCGCACGGGATGTTCGTCTCCGGGCTCACTCCCGGAACAACCTATCACTACCAGGCGATCAGCACGGACGGGTCCGGCCAGACCGTCTACTCCGGCGACAGGACGTTCGAGACGGAGATCGAGCCACTCGTCGTCACGGACGTGAGCGTCTCGGCCGTCGGCCCCACGTGGGCCATCATCGAGTGGAACACGAACAGGCCGTCGACGTCCAAGGTGGAGTACGGCCCGACGGCCGCCTACGGAGAGGAGACTCCCGAGGACGACAATCCCGTCCTCGGGCACACGGTGACGCTCACGGGACTCCTCGACGGCGCCGAGTACCACTTCAGGGTCCTGTCCCGTGACGGTTACGGGATGGAGGCTCAGTCGTCGGACGAGAGCTTCGAGACGCTCGAGCTCGAGCCGACGGGCCCGCCGGTCATCGGCAACGTCGACTACGAGGCCGAAGGTATGAGCTCGGTGGTCGTCACCTGGACCACCGACCGCGAGGCTACGTCGTGCGTAATGTACGGGACCAAGGGCGACCTCGACCAGTGCACCGCTACGGACACCACCTGTGTCACCGAACACTCGGTCCGCATCGGGCCGATCGCGCCCGAGCACGTCTACACGTTCGCGGTGCTCAGCGCCTGTGGAGCAGACACCGCCGAGAGCTCGGAATCGACTTTCGTCACTGAGGTTCCCGACGGGACGACTCTGAGCGGCAAGGCGCTCACGATCATCCGGCCCGAGGCCGTCTGCATTGCGGAGACGACCGCGACGATCGTGTGGGTGACCGACCGGCCTTGCACGACGTGGATCGAATACGGAGACGACGACAACTGGGACACTCCCGCGGTCCCGATGCGGAGGGGCGGGGAGTGCCACGAAGTCGTGCTGAGCGACCTCGCGCCGGGAACCGTCTACTACTACCGGGTGTGGGCGTGGGACGAGCTCGGAGGTCTGGTGGAACACGAGGGCGGCAGCTTCGCGACCTGCACCTACCCTGACCTGACGCCGCCCGAGACCCCCGCGCACCTCGAGGCAATGGAGATCGACGGGGTCGTGGAACTCGTGTGGACCGGAGGATTGGAGGACGACCTGCTCGGCTACTACGTCTACCGCATAGAGTCGAAGCGTCCCGAAGTTCCCGGCAGCGTGTTCGACGTGGGAAGGGCCACGCGTCTCAATGAGCTTCCTCTGACGGCGCCGACGTACGTCGATGAGCACATCTTCGAGTCGACGGTCTACCAGTACGCGGTGACTGCCGTGGACGACACCGGCAACGAGAGCGGCCCGAGCGAGGGCGTGACGGTCAGGATCGAACCGGTGGAGGACGTCGAGGAGTTCTCCGGCCTCTCTCTGTCCATAGGACTCAATTCCTGCTACCAGTCGACGACGTTCGAGTATGCCGCTCCTGAGGGATCGGACGTTCGCCTGCGGGTCTACTCGGTCGCGGGGCGGCTTGTGCGGGATCTTTCGGACAGCGCACCTTCCTCGGGCGCGGGCTCGATACCGTGGGACTGCAGGGATGCCGTGAACCGCCCGGTCGGCACCGGTGTCTTCGTCTGTGAACTGGCGGCCGGAGATGAGGTCGTTCGGGAGAAGCTGACGGTCATAAGGTGACGGCGCCCCTGTGGTCCAGGGCGTCCGCCTGGGCCCAAACCCTCGCATACAGGCCTCAAGGGCCTCTCGACCCCTAATTCCCCGCGTTTGAGGGACTTAGGGGTCTTCTTCTGAAATACACAGATTTTAGGACTTGTCAGTGGTCGGGCCATGTGATACTATTGACAGTAGATGGGGAGCGTGGCAGTATTGCACCCGGGACCAGACTACCTGGAGGTGGACCGTGAAGACTATACTGGTGCTGACCGTGACGGTCATGCTTCTCGGCGCTTCGGCGACCGCTGGGGCGACGATGCTGAGTGACCTGTTCGGTGTATCGCTGTCTGTTAATGGGGCGGGAGCGTTCAACAACAGCTGGGCGCCAGTGTCTGCGACGGCCGACTACTTCGTCGACGACAACTGGAGCACCTACTTCGCACGGACGCCGCACGGTGGTGAGCTGTTCGACATCGAGGCCATCTACTTCGACAATGACGCCAACTACGCCTATATGGCCGTCGTTACGTCATTGCCGATGCCAGTCGGCGGGTACTTCCTCGGTGAGATGATCCTGCCTGGCGACATGGGTGTGAATCTCGGAGACGAGCAGTATGATGTCGGGATCGACGTTGACGAGGGGACGGGTGTGGTCGCTGACGTCGTCCTGGGTGACTGGTATCAGACCGGCCTCAACTACAACTACGAGCTCGGACCGACGAACTTCGACGGTGGGGTGCCGCTCGGACTCGCCACGGTCAACTACTATGATTATGGACTCGTCGAGCGCGGCTACGACACGTACGTGTTCGAGATCAAGGTTCCTCGCTCCGCGCTGCGCAATCCGATGCACGGCGACTCGATCGGTCTGACCTGGTCGATGGGCTGCCGCAACGACGTCATCACGCTCGATGGCACGTTCGACGGTGACACAGTTGTGCCCGAGCCGACGACCCTTCTGCTCCTCGGCTCCGGCCTCGTGGGCATGGTCGGTGCGGTCCGGAGGCGCAGGAAGTAGCACAGTCTGGCAAGACCTTTCTGGACGCGGGGGCCGCTCTGGCTCCCGCGTCTTTCTACGTGCCGGCGCTGTGGCGGGGTCCGAGCGAAACGGACGACGGCGGAGCGGGGGTGTGGTCAGGCGGGGCCGCTGGATGTATAATCCCACGGTCGAGGTGCCGCACATCGGGGGCGACAACCGTTGAAGATCCTCTTCCTGACAGACAACTTCCCGCCGGAGACCAACGCTCCGGCGCTCCGCACGTACGAGCACGCCCGCGTCTGGGTCGAGGACGGACACGACGTGACGGTCGTGACGGGCCAGCCGAACTTCCCGACAGGACGGGTCCACGACGGCTACCGCAACGTCCCG
>Ga0180434_10000348_pt1 | contig 68408 bp, 65 predicted proteins | sample SS_ome_7_FD_132453 | JGI IMG/M metagenome (GOLD analysis project Ga0180434, IMG submission 132453) | Hypersaline lake sediment archaeal communities from the Salton Sea, California, USA - SS_1_D_2 metaG | ecosystem: Environmental > Aquatic > Non-marine Saline and Alkaline > Hypersaline >...
GGAGCGGATCAATCGGGAGGCAATCTCACTCCCACTGCTGGAAGTAAGGGACGATATCAAGGACAAAGAGATTGCGGCCTTCTACCAGGACTTCCTGGAGAAGGCCGGCTGGATAGACGCAGACTAGGCGGACAGCATCTCAATGAAGCTCCTCCTCATACTCCTTTGTGGATTCGAAGTACTGGACGGCCTGCTCACCCATTTTTTCGTCACCGGCGGCGACTTCCGGGAAGGTAACCCCCTCCTGGCAACCATCGCCACCGAAGGCGATTTCCTGCTGCTCAAGGTAGTCGGTGCAGCTATCTGTGCCCTCCTCCTGCTGACCGTGTACCGGCGCATCCCCAGGGTCACGGTGGCCACTGCCTCCACCGTGGTAGTCTTCTACAGTGCGGTCATGGGGTGGAACCTGAGCATCGTGCTCACCACCTGAACCTCACCAGCCGGTCCCGCACCCGCGTGGCCCGGAGAGACTACGTTCCTGGCCGCAGGTATCACCACCAGGAGCACCTCGGGTAACCGCGACTGCCCGCTCGGTCCTCTCCCTGTGTCCGCCTGGAGCTTATTCCTGCCATTCCCATGTGCGACAATGACAATGAGGCGGGAGGAACTGCCCCGGCTAGAACGGCGGCACAGCCAAGGCCGTGGATATTCCCAGTCAACCAGGCGACTGCCAGAGAGGTGAGCATGACCAAGATACTGGTGGTGGATGACGCCGCTTTCATACGTAGCTGGTGCTCCAGCCTTCTCCGCCAGCGGGGATACGAGGTAGCTGAGGCAGCCAGTCACTCCGAGGCGCTCACAGCCTACCGGCGCGACAGACCCGACGGGGTACTGCTGGACATGACCGCACCCCAGTCAGGCGGGGCGGCCACACTGATGGAGATAATGAAGATAGACCCGGCCGCCAGGGTGGCCATGGTCACCGCCATGGGGCAGGACTCTGTCGTGCTGAGTGCTCTCCAGGCAGGCGCGCGGGACTCGCTGATGAAGCCGTTTGATGGTGCCCAAGTCCTGGACGCGGTCGCCAAGCTCGTCGGCTAGCTCCACCAGTCACGAGTAGCATCCAGAACAGGCAAGGAACCGGATGAACCATGAGCAATGATGCAAGCGGACTGCCCCAGGCAGCCATAGACGAGATGTTTCGACGGTCTGCCCGGCGGGGCATCCTGCCGGAGCGAAGACCGACCTCACCCCCCGCTAGCGGGGAGCAGGCCAGCTCTGCCGCTCCTTCTGACTGGCAGCCGCAGGATGGGTCCCACGCCACTGAGACGCCGGTGCCACCGGCAAGCTACCGCGGGCTGGGAAGCATGCACCAGTCCCTGGAAGAGCTATCCGAGCAGACCGGTTCACTGGGAGTGCGGCTGGAGGAGCTTGAGCAGAAGCTGAGCGAGGCGGCAGACCTCGGTGCTGCCATCACAAGACTGGAAAAGAGGCTGGGGACAGCACTGCAACAGTTGATGGAGATGGAAGCCCGGGTATCAGCAATCTCGGGGAAGCTCCGGGATACGCCTTCCTACGGCGTCCGCGGCGAGTTCACCTGTGAGTCCTGCGGGGCACAGGGGTCAATCGCGATACCGCTCAAGTGTACCAGGTGCGGCAAGCAGGGCTGGTGGGGCTGGTGGCCCGCCACCGAGTAGACGGGCGGACACTCTTCAGGACTCCTGTTGCCGCCCCTGCAAGAGTGCCCGGCGCTCCATCCAGTCCCCGCGCGAGCAACCGACATCATCTGTGCTTGACCAGGCATCTCGCCGGGTATCCCTTCTAACTAGCGGCCTTCGCCCCTGGAGCGACGGAAGATCCGCCTCAGGTTCCTGACCTCGTCAAGGACTCGCTGAGCCTCGGTCAGGAGTTGACGAGCATCCACGTCCTCCAGACTGGCGGCGAGCTTGGCGGACCCGTCCTCCTCCTCGATCTCGGTAGTGAACAGGTCAAAGAGGGAGTCCAGGTCGGTGTCTTTGCCACCCTTCTCGTCACCCAGGAGGTCACCCAGGCTACCCCCGTCTTCGTCGCGGGCCTTACCTTCTCCACCTGAATCCGGACTGGCACCGCCCGCCGACCGAGCCACTGTCCCGACTCCAGACCGACCAGCACCGCCTTCCCCTTCGTCAGGGAGTGAACCAACGGGCAGGTGGCCGGCGCCGGCGGACCTTAGCCTGTCCAGTTCGTTGCGAATCTCGCGGATACCGTCGCGTTTCCTCTGCCAGTCAGACTTCTCTTCCGCATCAGGTAGCTCGGCCAGCACGGGGGCCACCGCAAGTACAGGCTTCCGTCCTCCTGCGAGCAGAAACCAGAGAACCGCAGCAGCCGCCCCCAGGGCCGCGACACCGGCAACCACCTGGACGTACACTTCAATCCCGAACATCATCTTTACCTGCCTTCCTTGTGTATATCCACTACCTCATACCGGCGAACATCATCTCAACCACGGGCGGCACAAACACTATCGCCGCCCCCGAGGAGCACAGCGTCAGAGCAAGGTAAAAGAAGAGCTTGTAGATATGCCCTCCGCTGGTGGCGAAGATCGCGGTGGCATTGGCGAAGGTGAGCACCAGCACAATGGTGATAACCATCATGTGGAGCAGGTCCATCTCGGCAGATACGCCCCCGTAGATGCCGAATACAGGCATCCCGGTTGCCGACATCGCGGCGCTGTTGACGTCCGCCGGGGGGAGCACCTCCGCCACCAGGGCGGTGAAGCTGACCAGAATCTGGTACACGAAGACCACCAGCACCGAGAGCACGATATGCATGACAACCGCCAGCCACAGGATGCCTGCCTCGATGAGACGTCGCTTGGCCCTGAGAAGGGCGATCTTCATGGCAAAGCCGCTGGCGCTATTGCCGACGAGCTCCGGCTCGCCGCCCAGGAAGACGCCGTCCAGGAAGGTGCGCACGCTGCGGTTGACCTGCTCCGAGCCCGTCTCCCCCACGAACCGGTCCCAGCACAGACGCCCGTCAATGCCTGCCATCAGCCTGGTGTGGAGCAGGCCCACCTCTTCCCTCAGCGAACCCAGGGAATGGAAGTCCAGCCTGGTCATGGCCTCATTGATGGTGGCCCCTATCGCCTGGCTGACACCCCCGAGAGAACGCAGGAATCCGGCGATGTCACTGTCCCGCTTATCCACTTTGCCGTCATCGACCCTGCTCACCAGCCCGAGGGGTAATACGATGATGCCAGCGGCCATAAGTACGTATCCCAGGTCTATCTTCATGACCAGCATCATCACCGAGACGACTACCGCGGCAGGCAGGGTGAGCCGGGCCAGGTGCCGGGCCACGTTCTGCTCCTTGGAGCGGACCGGCAGGGAGTGGACCTTGGTCTCGCGGGGGCAGGCACGGTATATCAGCCACACCCCGCCTATAGTTACCAGGATAGTGAGGGAAGACAGGCCCAGTACGAAAGCAGTGGTGACGTTGCCGATCATCATGGACACCACCGCCACGATAGTGACGATCGCCGTGGTCATTATCAGGGCCACGTAAGCGTCGGTCCACTTGCGCAGTATCTCCAAACGCCGCTCGTACTGGTTCCCGTAGGACTCGGAGGCGACATTTGCCTCCCGCTGCAGGAAGCTGACAATGTCCTCCCCCGAGGACAGGGCGCCCGACAAACGCAGGAGGAATGCCTTAACGTCAGGCTCCTTGGTATTCTGGCCCACAATCCGGCAGGCCTGGGCATAGTCGTGGTTGAAGGCCTTGGCAACGAACACGGCACGCTTGAAGTACCTCGCCGATATGTAGGGCAGTCTGGCGGCATACTCGAACAGCCCTGCCCTGGAGATGCCCGAGGTGGCAATGGCCGCCATATAGCTGAGGTGGCAGAAGGAGTCCACCTCCAGCAGCTGCATGTCGGCGGATTTCATGGAGCTCTTGTCGGCAGTCTCTTCGCCCCTGTTCTTCGTCCAGAACTTCAGTCTCGCCAGCATCAGAAAAGCCCCTGCCTCTGTGCCCTGCCCAGGACCTCCAGTATCTCGTAGAAGCCGGTGACCCCCTGCTCCCGGTGCAGCTTCTCCAGTATCCTGGCGCGACGCGTCACCTCGGCGTAGATGCGCTGCTTCTTGGTGTTCGTCCACCCCAGCTTGGGAGCAACCTTGTTCTCCAGGACCACGCTGGTCATATAGCCAGTGAACTCAAAGACGTCCTTGGCCTCATTCCAGTGGAAGACCTCCACGAAGGTGAACGACTCAAACACAGGGTCATAGGCCACTATCTCGTTTATGCCGGTGATGCGCCGGCCTGTCTTTCCATTGGGGAGCTTGACCTGGCTGGTAAGGATGACCACGTTCAGGTTGTCCACGTAGCTCTTCGGTACCGAGATAGGACTGCCGGTGATGCGCTGCACCAGCTTCTCCACCGAGGCCGCGTGGAAGGTAGCCATCACCGAGTGGCCGGTCTGCATTCCCTGGAAGGCCACGTTTCCCTCCGGCCCGCGGATCTCACCCACCAGTATCTCGTTGGGGCGCTGCCGCAAAGCCGCTTTGAGCAGGTCAAACATGTTCACTCCGCTGGTATCCTCGGCCTTGGTGGTCTGGACCACCTCCCTTATCCAGTTCTTGTGAGGTACCTGGAGCTCGGGGGTGTCCTCGATGCTCACCACCTTGGCCATGGGATGGATGAACGTGGTGAGGGCATTGAGCAGGGTTGTCTTTCCCGAGGCGGTCTCGCCGGACACAAAGATATTCATGCCGTGGCCGATAACCAGGGAGAGATAACCCAGCATCTGGTAGTTGAGGGTCCCGAAGTCCACCAGCTCGAAGATGGATATCGGCGTGCCCGCGAACTTACGTATGCTGAAGTTCGAGCCCCGCCGGGATACGTCCCTGCCGAAGACGATATTGATACGGGAGCCATCCGGAAGTGTGGCGTCCACGATGGGATTACGGAACGTTACCGGCTTCTTTATCCGTTCAGACAGCCAGAGCACGAACTGGTCCAGGTCTTCGTAGGTGGCGAAACATACGGAGCTCTTCAGGGCCTTGAATATTTTGTGCTCGATGAAGACCTGCCCGCGCCCCGAGCAACTGATATCCTCAATGTACGGGTCCGAGGTGAGGGGCTCGAGAACCCCCATGCCCAGCCGGTCGCGCACGAAGAGGTACCTCAGACCGTCCATCTCCCGCTGGGTGACTTTGAAGGGTGGCACCCGCATTCCTCCTTTGCGCAGGAACCCTAGCTGGCTCTCCAGGAAGCCCGGGCCAGAACCGTTGCCGGTAGTCGCCACCCGGTCAATATACTCCTGCAGCTGCTCCTCTTTGTCGCGTTCGTCAGTGAGAGGTACAAGCTGCCCCCTGAGCTCGAGCAGCTTCTCCTCGGCCTTATGCAGCAGTGGTACCAGGTCCGCAGTAAGGGTAGGCTCCACCGCGATATAGCTGTTGCGGGTATCATCCGGGTTGTACAGGACATGGATGAAGATGCCGTCACGCAGGGTGGGGTAGATGTAGTTCGGCTCTTTGTTGTCGCCCAGCTTCCGTGACACTTCGCTGTGGTACTCGGGGATGCCTATGTCCGGGGGCAGCATCTGGAGGTACTCCATCAGATGGGGGTACTGCCCGGCAACCTCCCTCAGGGGGGCAGGCAGCTCTCCGGGGATGACGGTACGCGGGGTCGTGACCGTGCCCTCCGATTCGCTTTCAATTGTGAAGGGTAAGACCGTCTGGACCATCACAGCACCTGTCCCCTATCCCTCCTACAGCAGGCCCTGCCTCTGCGCCTGGCTGAGTACCTTCAGGACATCATAGAAGCCGGTGATACCCCGCTCCCGGTGGAGCCGGGCGAAGATGCGTGCGCGCCGTTCCACGTCAGCGTATATCCTGTGCTTCTGGTTGGTGGGTATGCCCAGCCGGGTAGCGATTTTGTGCTCCAGGACAAAGCTGTTCATGTTTCCGGTGAAGTCAAAGGTGTCAGTTGCCTCGTCCCACTTGAAGCTCTCCACGATATCGAAGGACTGGGAGGGCGGGTCATACCCGGCAATCTCGTCTATGTTAGTGATGCGCCGTCCGACCTTGCCATCAGGAAGCCGCACCGAGCTCATCAGGATAGCCACGTTGAGATTGTCCATGTACGACTTCGGCACCAGGATGGGAGCCGCGGTTATGCGCTGAATGAGCTTCTCTATGCTGGACGCGTGGAAAGTGGCCATCACCGAGTGCCCGGTCTGCATTGCCTGGAAGGCCACGTTACCCTCGGGCCCGCGGATCTCCCCCACCAGTATCTCGTTGGGACGCTGCCGCAGGGCCGCCTTGAGGAGGTCGAAGGTGGTGACGGCGCCGTCCTTGGGGTCCTGGCTGTCCGTCTGCACGACTTCCCTTATCCAGTTCTCGTGGGGTACCTGGAGCTCGGGGGTGTCCTCGATACTGACGATCTTGGCCATGGGGTGAATGAAGGCGGTCAGCGCATTGAGCATGGTGGTCTTCCCTGAGGCGGATTCTCCGGCAACGAAGAGGTTCATCCCGTTGTCAATTGCCAGGGACAGGTAGGCGAGCATGCGGTAGTCGATAGTACCCAGGTCCACCAGCTCGAAGATGGAGGTTGGGACCTGGCTGAACTTGCGGATGCTGAAGTTGGAGCCCCGCTTGGACACGTCACGCCCGTAGACGATGTTGATGCGGGCGCCACTGGGAAGCATGGCGTCAGATATGGGGGACTTGTAGGAGACCGGTTTCCTGACCTGCTCTGCCAGCCTCACGACGAAGTCATCCAGGTCATCCAGGGAAGAGAACGCTATCGTGCTCTTGAGTCCCTTGAAGACCTTGTGCTCGATGAATAGCTGGCCCACGCCCGAGCAACTGATGTCCTCGATATACGGATCAGACACCAGCGGCTCCAGGGCCCCGAGCTTCAGCTTGTCCCGGATGAACAGGTACTTTACACCCTCCATCTCCTGTTCGGACAGTCTTAGCCGGGAAAGCTTCACGCCGCCTCTGCGCAAAAAGGGGAACCATGACCGCCGCCCGGAAACCTCCAGGCCACCACCGCCCGGGGTGGTGACCCGCTCAACATAGTCAAGCAACTGCCGCTCCCGGTCTCCTTCGGCGTCAAACTCAGGCAGCTGGTCACCCAGCTCTATGCACCGGGTCTCTACTTCCGAGAGCGTCCGGCCGAGGTCCATGGTGAGGGCAGGCTCAATGGCGATGTAGTGGTGCCGGGTATCCGCGGGGTCGGCCAGAATGTGGGCAAAGATACCCTTCCCCACCGGGTATATGATATTGGGTTCCTTGACCTCGTCCATCTTACGTGACAGCATTTCCAGGTATTGAGGTACCCCCACTTCCTCGATCGGCAACCAGTGCAGGTAATCGAAGAGGTGATGGTGCTGCTCGGCGGCCTCCCGAAGAGGCCCGGGCAGACTCTGGAAGAAGGCGCAGTTCTGGAAGCCTTCCCCGTGACCGTCTACCTTGTTCTCCCGGGAGAAGGGAAGGACAATCTCTGCCATTGGAGCTATCTCCGGCCCGCCGGTATCACCCGCCGGGCAGTGCTAGACCTTCGCCCGCGAGAGAGGCATGATTTTCATCCCTATCTCCGGCTCAACATCAAAGCTGAGGATATTGCCGGTGCTCTGGGTGGCACCTCTAACCTTGGCCACCTCCAGGGTCTTCACCAACCTGTCCCCCAGCTTCTCGATGGCAAGCTTGAAGTGAGCATCGCACACCGAGCGAATGCGGACCAGCAGGTCCTGCTCAAACGCGTAGGTATGGGTTACATTGATTACCGTCTTCCCCCGGTCGCAGAAAGCCTTGCAGCGCTCGAAGTAGGCAAGGCACTCCTCGCCCCTGGCCCCGGCTACTATCGGGGTGATGGAGTCTACTATCGGAAAGTCGAAGTCCTCCAGCCGCTGCATGGTGTCCAGTATGGCTTGCAGCGCCAGGGTGGCATTGGAACGCACCAGCGAGGCCCTCATGGTGTAAACCTTGATCTGGCCCAGCAGCAGGCGGTCGGTTATGTCCAGCCCAAGGCTGTTCATCTGTGTTACCAGGCTCTTGACAGTATTCTCGGTGGTGAAGAGGACCACCCTGAAATCATCGTTCAGAGAACCCCAGATCATCTGCTGGCAGAGCACCGACTTGCCTGCGTCGGACTGCCCCTCGATCAGGGTAAGGGAGCCAATGGGAATGCCACCGCCGAGCTTCTTGTCAATCTCCCCGTGGCCGGTGGAGATGACCTGCTTGCGGGACTCCTGTTGCTCCTGCTCTTCCTCTTGCCCGTCCTCTATCTGGATATCATCTATGGCATCGTCTGGCATGGCCGCCCCCTCGCGCAATCAGTATTCCTTCACCAGGCACTGTGCGGTGACGCCGTTGGGAGTGGAGATCGTTATCCTGCCGGTCGTGCCCGCGGCTATGTCCGGCTTGAGGTCAATTGTCAGCTTCATCTTCTCCCCGGGATCCAGGATGTCCAGGTTGTATACCTCGGGGGTCTCGTCAGGCAGGTAGATGCCCTCCACCGTCCACTGGTTATCTGCCGGGGGGTTGTCGGTCGTGTACTCCAGGTAGGTGAGGTAGCTGGTGCTTCCGCTGCGGTACTGGGCAATGACATCCCACCGGGAGTACCGGGCCAGGGCAGTCTGGCCCTGGTTGGTCACCATCAGCCTGATACTATCCCGTACCCGGACCATGCAGGGGCGGTTGCAGGCGGACGAATCGAACTGGAGGGTGTCTATGACCGTGTCCGTGATCTGCCCATTCACGGCTATCTCCACCGTTCTCAGACGGCCAGCGCCGAAGGAGTCCCGGTAGGCAACGGCGTATACCGTCTCGGAGAGTGCCGCCATGCTCGGCTCATAGCTGTCGGCGGTGTCAAACTCCAGGCTGTCTATCACCGTGTCCGTGATCTGGCCGGAGGCGGCAATCTCCACCGTGGTCAGGAACCCGTCACTGTCCGCGCCCCGGTGCGCTATTGCATAGACTCCACCCGCCACCGGGACCATGTCCGGCTCGGAGCCGCGCGAAGGGTCATAGCGAAGGGTGTCCATGGCTGCATCCGTGATGGCGCCGTCGGAGGTGATCTCAACGGTGGTCACATAGCCGCCGCTGCCGGCGCCCTCGTAGGCAATCGCATAGACATCGCCGGCGACGCGGACGATATCCGGCTCGTAGGCACGGCTGCTATCGAACTGGAGGGTGTCTATGACCGTGTCCGTGATCTCACCACCAGCGGCAATACCTACCGTGGACACGTGACCGTAGTCGGCGCCGCCGCGGTAGGCGATGCCGAAGATGTCCTTCGAAACGTAGACCAGGTCAGGCTCATACGCCTGGGAGCCATCAAACTCCAGGGTATCCAGCACCGCGTCTGCAATCTGACCGTCGTCCCCGATCTGGACCGTCTTCAGGTATCCCAGGTCCGCCGGACCGCGGTAGGCGATGGCATAGGTGCTGCCGCAAACATGCAGCATACACGGCTCGTAGCAGCCAGACGCTTCAAAGACCAGGGTATCTATGGTGGCATCCGCTATCTGACCGCCGGCGGCTATGCGGACGGTCTTGAGAGAGCCGTTGCTGGCACTGTTCCGGTAGGCAATTGCGTAGACATCATCAGAGATGTGGACAATGCTCGGCTGGTAGCTGTCAGCGCTGTCGAACTCAAGGCTGTCTTCCACGGAATCTGCGATCTGGCCTCCGGAGGCGATATCCGCCGTCCTCAGGAAGCCGTTGCCTCCGCTCCCCTGGTAGGCGATCACGCAAACAGTGTGAGCTGGCCAGGTGGAGGCACTGATTTGGGTGAGCCGTATGTCACTGGCCTGCTCCTCCATCTCCTTCAGAGAGTCAGCAACCGACGTCGCCGCCTGGAAGGCATTGAAGGTCACTGTCACCATGCCCACGATGAGCACGGCAATGCATACCAGAGAGATGATTGCGGTATCCATCCCTAGTCCACACTGAAGGTCGTTTCGTCAAAGATGCCGTTGGGGGTAACCATCTTCATGATGTACGTACCCGAATCCGGCGAGGCGGCGAGATGAACGGTGATCTTTATGGTGACGGTAGGCTGCCAGCGGGTGTAGCTGCCCTCGAACTGATAGTCCCAGTAGGGAGGGGTATCGCCGCCGTAGGTCACCCGGGAGAAGTTGTCTTCCGGGCCGTAGAAGACGTCGCTCCGCTCCACACTATCAATGTTCACCGTGCCGATGTTCTTCACCCAGGCGTCCACCGCGGTGGAGTTGTCCGCCACCTGGATGATGTCGATGCGGCTGCCTATGCGATCGCTCACCTTGCTGGTGGCACTGGTCACGGCGCCGCTGCTCTCGATGATGGCGGGATAGAAGCCGTTGAAGACGGCGAGAGCGGCCACCACCCCACCTACGGTCAGCAGGACGGTTACGATAACCTTATCCACCGTCGTTACCCTGGCAGAGAATTGAGAGCAGAGCTAGCTCGAACCTGGTGGCCTTCCCGATGATCCTGTCCAGCTCTTTGAGCGAGATCAGATAGTCCCGGGTAGTCACCTTACCCTCTTTCTCGCCAGGGTTAGGGAAAACGAACCTGGCCAGCAGGTCCTTGAGGTCCGGGTCTATGAAGCCCACCATCTCGCATATATCCAGGATTGACTCGGCTCTCTCGCTGCCCAGGCGTTTGACAACATCCGTCATCCAGTCCGCCAGACTGGTGATGGTCGCCAGGTCTATCTGAATGCTCGCGCCGCCATTTCCAGTGGACTCACAGGGGGCCTCCAGTTGCGCCATGTCCGAAACAGGCCGCCACACCCTTGTCACCTCCTCGCGGGCTGTCGTTTCCGTGGCGGCTACTTCAGGTCCAGATTCAGGGGCAGGGGATTCAAGTCTGCCTGCCGGTTCAGGCTCCGGTCCAGGTCCGGGTCCACGTGCGGGTCCGTCTTCGGCGCCGGCTTCGGCTGCCTCATCGACACGAAATGGGTCAGGCCCGGGCTGAAAACCGTGCGGCGGAATACGGGGACCATCCGGCTGGGGCTCGTAGAGGGCATCAGGGGCAAGCGAGTTCTCGCTCATCCCACGCGAAGAAGCGGATAACTCGGCCGTTTCCGCGGACAGCGCCTGGGGGTCTGTTGCCCGTCCCGCCGGATCTGGGTGACTCCCGGCGCCTGGAAGATGCGGGCCGGGCCGGCCTTCTGACAGCGGCGAACTCACCACGACATGCTGCTCGGGGAACGGAGGCAACTCACGGCTGATGGGGTTCTCCAGGTTCAGGTAGCTCTCCCGGAGGTCGAGCAGCACCGCCTGGATCTCATTCTTGAGGATCTTGACCTCGTCTTCAAGCTGGGCTACCTTGTCTGTCACGTCGGCCACGTACCTACCTCCGATGTCCCTCTCCCGGTGCCCCCGGGGGCCGCCCCGGGGGCACCGGGAGCCGTAGCGTGTACCTTTTCAGCACTCCTCCCGACTCCCACCATAGCTGAGCGGGTTCATTGCAGGTCCATCACCTTGCTTATGGAGCCGGGCAGGAGCCTGTTGATGGTGAGAGTAGCGCCGGTGGGCGGGATAACCTGGAGTGTGAACTCATCGTACGCGTCGCGGGTGGCGCTGTCGGGCACGGTGACGGTCACCACGTGCTGCTCGTCGAACTCCAGCATGTTGGCTGAGCCTCGCTCGGTGCTGCCGGGACTGATTGCACTTGACCAGGTGACGTCTTCCGAGTGGATCTCGTCGTCGAAGTAGTTGATCACCACCGAGTTCATGTCCACCTTCTCGTCCAGCATGGTCAGGCCGACACTGAAGACAACCTGCTCCAGCTCTGTCTCATTAGGGCTCAGGCCGAGCACGGAGCCCTGAACCTCCATCGTGGCCTGGGCCGACTCGAGGCCCTGGTAGACTGTCGCCTTACCCCGCTCTGCCGAGAAGATACCGGCGGAGAGGACACTGTACGCCAGTACCGAGGCCACCGTGACGAAGGCGATCAGGATGATGGCCGTTTCCAGCCCGGTCATGCCTCTCTGACCACGGTGCAGGCTCGCTAGCGACTTCCATATCCTCATCAACATCTCTCTCCATCTCTTCCGGGACCTAGCGCAGGTCCATCACTTTGTCCAGTGCACCCGGCATAGTCCTGGTAATGGTGAGAGTGCTGCCGGTAGGCGGGATGACCTGCAGGGTGAACTCGTCATAGACGGCGCGGGTAGCAGCGTCGGGAATGGTCACGGTGAACACGAACTGCTCGTCAGCCTCGATCATGGTAGCCGAGCCACGCTCGGTGCTGCCGTCGCTCTTGGTGGCAGTGAAGGTGACGTTCTCTTCGTGCACTTCCTCGTCGTAGTAGTTGATCACGATTGACTGGGAATCACACTCGCTGTCCCGGACCGCCAGGGCAACCGAGAACTGCACCTGCTCCAGCTCGGTCTGGTTCGGACTCAGGCCGAGGACGGAGCCGACGATCTCCAGAGTCGCTTCGGCAGACTCAAGGCCCGAGTAGACTGTCGCCTTACCTCTTTCCGCTGAGAAGATGCCTGCTGACAGGACACTGTAGGCCAGGACCGAGGCCACCGTCACGAATGCGATCAGGATGATGGCCGTCTCCAGGCCGGTCATGCCCCGCTGACGCCGATGCAGGCTCTTCAGGGCCGTGGCAAATTTGTGGTACATCTTTCGCTTTTGCTCCTTATTTGTTTTCTCGTGCTCAATACGTCTTGCAGGACTTGCGCCCCGCCATCATCCTGTCTATCACATTCTACTGCACCTCCTTGGCCAGCCTCGTTTCTACGTGGTACCCGCCTGTTCACAGCGCTACCGCGTCAGGAGCAAGCAAGGTAACCACCGGCGTATCCACCCTATCGGAACGCGCAGCTCCCCTGTCCAGGGTACTGCGGCCTCTCTTCCCCCCGGCCTCCTGCTCGTGATTGCCCACCACGGGCACGCGAGTGGTAGTCCTGTCATTCATGGTCACCTTCAGGTATCGGACGTCCCGGAAGCGAAAGCGGTGCCCGCAACTTCACTTTTATCGGGAGCATCTTGCTCACCTCCGGGACGCCCTGTATCATCAGTGTCGCACACGGGTGTTTGCGCCGTAAGGACTTGCTGGACAACAACCAAGGGCTGGAAAGGTAACGTTGTTCCGCATCCGGAGGGCTACCCGGCAGCCCCTGAAGGGTCATGATTGTGACCCGCCGGAGTCATGCCCCGCCAGGACCGCCTGCCGTTCCTGGTCTTACGGGTTTGATTCCAGCCCGGGGATGGCCTATCATCTGAATGGCGCTCGCGGTCGACAGGATGGGCCTTCACCGGCCAGACAGCGCCTTTGACCGTACCAACCATGCAAGAGCGCTACCTGGTAATCGACACCCGCAGGGCGATAGTGTGCATGCTCGCCATCACCCTCCTGCTGCTGCCGGTGGTTGCCTTCACGGAAGGGGTGGCGCGCGTGGTCCTTGGCCTGCCCTTTGTCCTGCTGTTCCCCGGCTACAGCCTGCTATCCACCCTGCTTCCCCGGCGGTCCGATATGGATAGCTTCCGCCGCGTGGTGTTCAGTGTGCTCCTGAGCGTAATCATTCTGGCACTGGTTGGCCTGGTGCTGAACTATACCCCGTGGGGAATCAGGCCTCTCCCGGTACTGGTGACCACCTTCCTTCTTATCACCCTCAGCTCGGTGGTGGCATACTACCGCCAGCAGCGGCTCCCGGAGGACGAGATACCCCGCTTTACCCTGCCACTGCGGCTTACCGGCTGGAGCCGGACTACCCGACCGGGGAGAATCGCTGCCATCACCCTCGGCCTGGCGGCACTGACCGCAGCCGGCAGCCTCGGTTATGCGCTGATCTCCCCCACCCCGGGCGAGAAATACACCGAGTTCTACATACTGGACAGCCGCGATGGTGCCGCCGCATACCCCCTGCAAACCAGTGCCGGGGAACCGGTGCAGCTGGACATTGTCGTCGCTAACCATGAGCACGAGCCGCTGAGATACCGTGTCAAGATCACCAGCGATGGCGCCGTGCTTGGTGAGTTAAGCACCGGCCTCATCAATCACGGTGATGACTGGCGGGGCACGGCGGACTTCGTGCTTGCCACGCCGGGCAACAAACAGAAGGTTGAGCTGTACCTGTACCGGGGGGAATCAAGCCAGCCCTGCTTCGATGCACCCCTCCAGGTATTCGTAGACGTCCGTTAGCTGGGAGCGGCGTGCGCCCCGGCCACCTCCCATCTCCACCCATCTCCTCTTATAGCACTGCCGCAGTCACAATTGGCCCTGTGGGTCATGACGGTGACCATCGAGTGTCTTACCTGTGCCCCCACCGCATGCGAGAATAGGCTATGTGCGTGGCCGGATTGTGGCCCGCGAGACCGCCCGGAGCAGAAAGGTGGATTGCTACATGGAGCAGGAGCCAGAAATAGTGACCACTGTCATAGTGCCCGCCTACAACGAGGAGGAGGGACTGCCGCTCACACTGGAGCGGCTGCAAAGTGCGCTACGCGATGGATTCGAGGTCATCGTGGTGGACGACGGCTCGACCGACCGGACTGCGGAGGTGGCTTGCCGCTACCCCTGCCGGCTCTTCCGGCACCCGCTCAACCGGGGGAAAGGCTGGGCGCTCAAGACCGGCCTCAGGCAGGCCCGCGGCAGGAACGTGGTCTGGATTGACGCCGACGACACCTATCCCGTCGAGGCCATCCCGGCAATGGCCACGGCTCTGGACACCTACGACCTGGTGGTCTGCTCCCGCGCCTGTGGATATGACAACATCCCCGTCTTCAACCGGCTGGGCAACTGGCTTTTCCGGACGTTGATCCGGGGGATCTACGGCTTCCAGGCGCATGACCCGTGCACGGGCCTTTACGGGGTCAGGAGAGAGCACCTGGAGCGCATGCGCCTGACCGCGCACCGCTTCGCGATCGAGCCCGAGGTCTCCATCAAGAGCGGCCGGATGAAGCTGAACACGCTCGAGATGCCGATCCGGTACCGACCCCGTGTCGGTGCCACCAAGCTCAACGCATTCAGGGCAGGCTTCGATGATCTGATGATGATCCTGGGCCTTCTCTTCTGGCGAGGAGAACCGGCAGTCCACCCGGAGGAAACACGCCAACGTCAGCCTGGTCTGACTGCCGCCGCCACGCAGGACACCTCACCATGAGCATCAAGCAGCCACCCGAGCTGGCGGCGGTCCCCGCCAGAGATGATGCCTCGCTGGCTGACGCCGGGCCCGCACCCAGGGTATCGGTAGTGATATGTGCCTATACCATGGCGCGGCTGCCCTTCATCCGCCAGGCAGTGGCCTCAGTCCTGCACCAGACACTTCCGCCCCATGAGGTCGTGGTGGCGGTCGACCATAACTCTGAGCTCTTCGCGAGGCTGCGCGCCGACCTGGATGGCAGGGTAACCCTGGTCCACAATGACGGCCCTGAGCGGGGCGCGGTGGTCACCGACAACCTGGGCGTCCGCTACTGCACCGGGGATATCGTGGCCTTCATGGATGATGACGCCGCCGCTGAGAGCGACTGGCTGGAGAGACTGGCAGGGCACTTCCGGGACCCCGGCGTCGCGGCTGCCGGAGGCAAGCTGGTGCCGGAATGGCAGGAAGGGCGACCCTCCTGGTTTGCACCCGAGCTGGACTGGATTGTCGGCGGTACCTACCGTGGACATCCCCACAGGCGCACCGGGGTCAGGAACCTGATACTGTGCAACATGGCCGTCAGGCGAGGGGTCTTCCGCTCGACGGGCGGCTTCACCACCGAGCTGGGACGCCGCGGGGACTGGGGGACCGGCGCCGAGTCCGAGTTCTTCCTGAGATTGAAGCGGCGTTTCCCGCACGCCGCCATCCGCTACGAACCGGAAGCTGTGGTGCATCACAAGGTACCCGCCCACCGCGGCACCCCGAGATACGTGCTCCAGCGCTCTTATAATGAAGGCTTCCACAAGGCGCTCATCGGCAAGGCCTTCGCCGGGCAGTCACGGGACCCGCTGTCAGTGGAACGCTCTTATCTCTGGTTCCTGGCACGCTCGGTTTGGGGCCGGCTACTCCGCTTCTACCGGCGGGGGAACCTCGGTCAGGTGCTTGCCATCGCCGCAAGCGTGACCGCTACTGGAGCAGGCTACCTGGCAGGCATATACGCCGCGGCGCGTGGCCGGGTGCAACTCGGGGCAAGGTAACACCTATGGAAAATGGAAAAGGGTATCGCGCTGAAGCCGTATTACCGGACCCGCCAGGGAGCAGAGGACCAGTCGTCCGCTACTGAGGGATTTATCCTTAGGGTTGCGCCCTCCCTACTCCAGAACCGCAAGGGTAGCGAACGCGCGGCGTATGCCGAGATCTGACCAGGCCGGTCTGGGGGAAAGCTTGCTCGCCGGCACGCACATATTATGAAGAGGCCAGACCCAAGGAGTATCTCCATGGCGCTGACGGCCATAGCGCTCCTGCTGTGGTCGCACAGCATTGTCTGCGCACGGCTGGAGATCGGCTATCTGGGACTGGTCCACGGCCTGCCGGTCACCTTCTTCCTTGCCACCGGCTTCCTCACCGCGGCGGCAGGCATCCTGTGGCTGTCCGGAGAGGGCCACGGGAAGCTGATGGCAGCACAGACCGTCTTGTTCGTGTGCGCCCTGTGGCTGGTGCCCCAAGTCACCGGCGGCTCTCCCCCTTTCGACGACCACGCCTACCGGAACCTGAGGCTGATCGACCAGGTCATGCGCGAGGGCCACTTCTCTGCGCAGGAGACCGGCTATCTGTCCTGGCCGGGCGCGTTCCTGTGGCTGGCCTCGCTCTCCGGCACCCTGGGAGTGGAGCCGGAGGCACTCCTGCACCTGTGGCCAGTGGTTATGCAGCTTGCCCTGTTGCTGCCGCTCTACATCTTCCTCAAGAACCTGCTGGGCGAAGACCGACAGGACTACTGCTGGATGGGGCTCTGGCTGTTCTCGCTGGCAAGCTGGACCGGCCGGCAGTACCTGGCCAGTGCCCCCGGGGTGACCCTCCTGCTCCTGCTGGCCCTGCTTGCCCTGGTAACCACTCCTGCCCTGTGGGAGAAAGGCAGGCGCAGTCTGCCCTGGCTGGGTCTAACGCTAGCCGTATTCGTCGGCCTGGTACTTACCCACCTCCTCACCTCCCTCGCCGCTTTGGGCATCATCGGCGCTTTGACCGTGGCCAGGAAGAGCAGGATCATGGTGCCGGTCACCGCGGCATGCCTTGTGATGCTCGTGTCCTGGAACCTCACCGGCATGGAGAGAGACACCATACTCGGGGCCTTCTCATCGGACGTGATCGCCCCCGGCGAGTCCATGGAGGCTATCGACGCCGCAGAGATGAACCTCCCCGGTGAGAAACTTGCGGTACCCACCAAGGAACCGGTGGTCAGCGGCAGGAGCCTGGTCTTCTCGCCGGCGGTATTCGTGGAGTCCCAGGTATCCGGCCACCTGGCGGGGAGCGGGTCCCATGCTGCGGTCACCGGGGTCCGGGTATGGTTCTCGGCCGCCTTCGCACTTATCGGCCTTGCCGGGGCGATAGGGGCAGCCATAACCAGGCAAGAACGAAACACCACCATCGCCGTTCTGGCACTAACCCTGGCGCCGCTGGCACTGGCGGTCATACCGTATGGGGGGAGGTCAATCGACCACCTCTACGTCTTCTGCCTGGCGCCGATGGCCTACTTCGGTGCGCGGTTACTGGAAAGCGGCGGGAGGGTGGCGGTCCTGTGTCTCTGTTTGGTGCTAGCGGCTGCGGTGCCGTTCCACCTTATCGCCCACTACGGCAACCAGACCTATGATTACTTCCCACCGAGCCTTGTGAGGGGACTTGAGTTCTCGTACGAAAGCGCGCCGGCTGACCCGGCTCAGAGCAGCGCTTACCCCTGGGGCATACTTGAGCCGGTTAAGGAGCCCTTCGTCCGGCTCAATCATCTCCAGTGGAACGGTGACACCGTCACACCCAGGGGCGGTTTCACCGACGGTAGCCCGCGCTGGCTCTACCTGCACCGTCGCCACGACGCCTACTACGGGTTCCTCCTGGGTGAGCCGTCATTCCTGGTGAAGCTGGAGAATGCCCTCGCGGAGACAGCCAACTGCGGGGTTGTCTACCGTAATCCCGACTTCCGGCTGTATCGCCTGGAGCCGCCAACCCTGGACCGGTACGTACAGCATTAGATATGGACAAGAACAAGCATCAAACGACGCCCGCGGGGCACAGGATCAACACCCTCATCAGCAGGGCCATTTCCGGCAGGAAGGACCAGTTCCACCCACACGTACGGCTCTATGACCGCGTGAACCTCGCCGCCATCGAGTCCGGGTTCGTAGTGGTCTGCTGTCGGGGGTTCGAGCTGGGCATGAACCAGCTTCTCGTATGCACTAAGGGGAGACGCAATTGACCGAGCAACTACGCGCCGACCATACCTCTGTTCACACCGCTACCCGGCGGAGACAGGGTCAATCCATGCCCCCAGGGCTACCAGGGGCCGCAGGGCGGCGGTCCACCGGCATCGGGGGAATGGTGACCACACCCCGGCCCATCACTGTCCTGGGGCGAAAGGTCAGGGAGACCCTGCGCACCTCCCTGTACCGGAACGCGGCCTATCTCGTGCTAACGTCAGGGCTCAATAGCCTGAGTGGTTTCGTGTTCTGGGCCGTGGCCGCACGCATATATCCCGTGGAAGGGGTGGGCCTGGCATCAGCGGCCATCTCGGCAATGGGTCTGCTGGCGCTGCTGTCCACCCTGGGCATGGACTACAGCCTGATAAGGTTCCTGCCCGGCTCCGGGGATAGAGGTAACGACATTCTGAGCTCCTGCCTCACCCTGGGCGGGCTGGTGTCAGTGGTCCTGACGGTGGTTTTCCTGGCAGGCATCCACTGGTGGTCCCCGGCCCTGCTACGCATCCAGCAGAACCCGGTGTTCTTCGCCAGCTTCACTCTGTTCGCTCTTGCCTCGGTCCTCAAGGTCTTCACCGAGCGCACCTTCGTAGCGGCACGCAGGGCAGGGCTGGCACTGGTGCAGGGGCTTCTCTTCGGCCTGCTGAGGTTCGTTCCGCTCCTGGCTCTTGCGCCTCTTTTCGACGTCTTCGGCATATTCGCGTCCTGGGGAATCGCCCTCAGCCTGGCGGTAGCGGTAGGCATACCCTTTCTCCTGCCCCGTGTTCGTCCCGGCTACTGCCCTGTTCCCAGACTGCATCTCAGGGCCGTCGGCAGCATGATGCGATTCTCGTTCGCCAACTACGCCGCCAACATCATGTGGGCAATCCCGGTCCTTGGGCTGCCAGTGCTGGTGGTGAACCGGCTTGGTGCCGAGGCAAACGCCTACTTCTACGTCGGGTGGGCGCTGGGATACCTGCTGGTAAACATACCGGTGACGGTCTCCCTGTCGCTTTTCGCCGAAGGCTCGAACGCAGGAGAGCACCTGGCCCGCAACATCGCACGGAGCTTGAAGCTGCTCCTGCTCCTGGTTCCCGTAATAGCTATTTTCTTCCTGGTGGGTGACGAAGTCCTGGCCCTCTTCGGCAGCGCCTACGCAGACAACGCCACCAGCCTGCTCTGGGTGCTGGCCGTTTCCGCCCTACCGGTCGGCGTCAACCACACATTCTTCGCGCTACGAAGAATACAGGGGAAAATGAGAGACGTGGTTGGCCTGAGCGTGTTCATTACCGCAGGCACCATGGTGGGGAGCTACTTTCTACTGCCCCGCCTGGGCATTGTCGGGGTGGGGCTGGGGTGGCTCGTCCCGCAGGCAATAGCGGCGGCGGTGGTTATGCCGGGTCTGCTGCGCTACCGTCACGGGTCCGCCGCGGAAGCGGTCCCGCAGACAGAATCTGTCTACCACCAGGAACCCATGGCCGGCTGAAGGAGGCACGGATGCTATCAGCAGAGCACCGCCGGGTGCTGGAGCAGAATATCAGGCTCCACGAGACAGAGGCATACTTCTACAACGCCACCCACCCTGAGAACTTCAACGTTTTCGAGCAGCGGCGGCTGAAGCGGGAGCTGCGGCGCCTCGCCGGAGAAGCGGACCCGACCCTGCCGGTGCTGGACCTGGCGAGCGGCACGGGCAATGTCTCCGACCACCTGAAAGCCATGAGCCTGCGCACGGTGGCGTGCGACCTCTCCCTGGAGATGCTGAGAGAGAACCGCGCCGAGCACCGGGTCCGGTGCGACGCCACCTGTCTTCCCTTCAAAGACGCGTCATTCGGTGCGGCAACCGCCTACTCCGTGTTTCATCACCTGCCTGATCCCGTCAGCACAGTCCATGAGGTGGGCCGGGTGGTGGCAGCAAGGGGCATGCTCTACTTTGACCATGACCACTTTCTCCCGCAGAGCGGAAAGGGGTTGAAAGGCTACCCCTTCACTCTCCTGGACCTCTTCGGGTGGGGGGGCTGGCTGGTGCTCCACCCCGGCTACCTGGGACGGCTCTTCCGCTACGCCCTCTGGGGCCGAAGGCGGCACCGGCGCAACCTGCGGGGGCTGAACCAGGCGGAGTCCCACGACCGCGTCCAGCCCGAGCGGCTGGTGGCTGCGCTGGAAAGCAAGGGCTTCCGGGTTGAGCTCGGACGGCACCGGGGCGGGAGCTACCTAAGGGCAGTCCGCCATGAGGTACCCGGCCAGATTGCTGAGGTTTCCGGCCCCGCACACGCTCCGGCAGCGAGGTGAGGAGATTGAGGATAGTCCATATTGGCACGGGCTTTCTGCCGGTCTCGGCGGACGCCGATCGCTCGGTGGAGACGACCATCTACCAGCTCACGCAGCACCTCGCGCTGAGCGGCCACGAGGTGCACGTGCTTGATATGGCCACCGGCCCACGGGCACGCAGCGACACTACCGTCCGGTTCCACCGCGTCCACTCTCTGCCTCTGCCTGGAAGCACGCTGGCGGGCTACTCCCTCAAGGTGGTCTGCTTCTCGGTATCCCTCCTGCCGGGGCTGCGGCGTCTCGTCCGGGATGGCGGGGCGGACATGGTCCATGCCCACAGCCAGTTCCCCGCCGCCGCCGTGCTGATTGCCCGCAGACTATTCCGCTGGCATATCCCGGTGGTCTATACCGCCCACAATCCCTACCTGCTGGCACAGCCGGGCCGGGTCAACCGGCTGAAGCACCTTCTGCTGGAAGGATGGGTACTGCGAAGGGTGGACCGCGTCCTGGCCCAGACACGGACGGTGGCCAGCGAGCTGGTCCGCAGGTTTCGGGTAAACCCGGAGAGGGTCAGCCAGGTCTTCGCGGGGATAGACACGGAGATGATTAGCCGCTTTGCACAAGAGCACCCGGCACAAAGGAACGGGCACCACACCGTTCTCTGTCCGGCGATAATCAACCCCCGCAAGAACCAGATGGCCGTGGTTGAGGGTATCCCCGATATCCTTAAGATGTTTCCCCGGTGCCGGTTCGTGTTCGCGGGAAGGGTTGACGACCGCGACTACTTCGACCGCATCCAGGCGCGGCTGGATGAGCACCACGTAGGGGGCTGCGTGGAGTTCACCGGCCACCTCCCCCGGGAAACGCTGTACCGGCGATACCTTGAGGCCACCGTCTTCGTATTCCCCACCCTCTACGAGAGCCAGGGACTGGTGCTGCTGGAGGCGATGGCCTTCGGGCTACCGGTGATTGCTTCACGCATCGGCCCGATAGAGGACGTGGTGAGCCTGCACGAGGGGAGCGCCGTCCTGGTAGACCCCGCCGATACCGGGGAGCTTGGCCGCGCGATAGTCGATTTGCTCCAGGACGGCGAGCGCAGGAAGCAGCTATCCACCCACGGAAAGGAGCTGGCCTTCTCGCGTTTCTCCTGGAGCCGCACCGCGCAAGATACCCTTACTGCATACCAGCATGTTCTACGAGAAGCAAATCCTGATTGACCGGAGGCCCAGTCATGGAGTCCATAAGAGAGCTAAGGGCTATATGCCAGGAGACCAGGGACGATGTCCTCTACCAGCGTAGCTGGTTTGACCGCAATGTCACCCGCAGGATATCCATCTACTTCACCCGGCCCTTCCTGGCCCTGGGACTGTCCGCCAACCAGGCCACGGCGGTGGACCTGCTCATCGGCCTGGCGGCGGGAGCACTGCTGGCATTCCCGAACCCGGCGTACTGGCTTGGGGGTATCCTTCTCTTCTACCTGTACTTCGTCTTCGACTGCGTGGACGGGGAGATTGCGCGCTACCGCAAGACGGCCTCGCCGGTGGGGTCATTCCTGGATGGCGGGCTAGGCATGCTGATGTGGCCCTACGTGCTGGCCTGCATGACCTTCGGCATCAGCAGCGCCCTCCAGAGCGACCTGGTCTTTGCCTTCGGGTTCCTGGCAGCAGTGGGATGGCTCCTCTACACCGCCTCGGCGCTTTTCCCATACCCTATCCTGCACTCACTGGGGCGCCTGCCGGAGATGGTCCAGGCCTCGCAGGCAATCACCGAGCCGCTGGTGATGCGGCTGGGCAGAACACTCTTCGGCACCCGGGGCTTCATTCCGGCGGTGCTGGTGGTCACGATCGTGGACCTCTTTACCGCCCCGGCCACCATCGGGCAGTTCGCCCTCAACGCGCGCTTCGCCTACCTGGCGGTCTTCAGCCTGGCCACGCTGGTGGGGATTATCCTCAGGGTGCGGGGAGTCATGCGCGACGGGGTCGGTCTCCTCAAGCCTTAGTGTCCTGTTTCTGAAACTCGCTAAGTGGTTCCGGTGATTCTAACCAGGGGTCTTCTGCAAATCACCATTCCGGCGCAAGCCGGAATCCACTTCCCCCACCCCACCTGGATTCCGAATCAAGTTCGGAATGGTTATCCAATAATGGCCTCGCCCGGAACAATCCTTCCACGCATTTCAGCTACATGACACCGGTACCTGCTGCCGCAAGTCCCAGCTATCATGCGGGCAGCGTGTAGACCTTTCGTTACGCTCAGGGTGACAATAACCGACTCTCGTTCTGAGCGTCAGCGAAGAATCCCTGACATGATGTTAGCCTGAGACACCAAGTACCGGGGGACGAGGATGAGCAGTGGCTATTCGCCGGACCGCGCCTTGACTGTCCCGCCATCCGCCCCGAGGTACTGAAACACCTTCACCGACGGTATCTGCTCTCCTCCCAGGTGCTCGGTGCGTTGCTCCGAGCTATGCACCAGTTGGAAGTGCTGGAGCGGCTCCAGCGGCACCGGCGTTACCATCGGGTCCGGGCTCACTATGCGGTACCTGTCCGGGTCACGGTCAGACAGATAGGCATTGGCCTCCTCGTAGGTGGGAAAGGAGCGCGCGCTGGTGATGCGGCGGTACGGGGTGCCGGCGCCGTCCACGGCGTTCTCGTAGGAGATGACCATGGTGCTCTCCGGGACCACCGCCCGGCCCTCGAAGTTGTACAGCCGCGAGGACAGGGAGCGGAAGTACTCGGGATAGAACAGGACGATCGGCAGGAGCTTACCTTCGTCTTCGATATGGTATATCCCGCGATAGTCATCGGGGTCGCCTCCGGCAAAGGTGACCACGGCATGGAATTTGCGCGTGGCGGTGTCATAATCGATCACGGCGTAGCTGGAGTCCAGCCGGTCGAATACCTCGATAGCGAGGTCTTCCTCCTGGGTGGTGAGACAGCGGGCCACCGGAACGGACCAGTTCCCTCCCGGGCCGTGGTTGGGCAATCTCCGGGCAATACGCGTGATCCAGTGACCGTAGTCCCACCACGCCATGACCCCGTAGGCATCCTCGGGGTACTGGTAGCTCTTGCCCGGCGGCGGGGCTTCGTATATCTGATAGTAGAAATCGGGGTCGCCGAACGGGTCGGGGGTGTTCTTCCTCAGCCAGACGAGCGAGTTGTACCAGCCGTCGGACGGGATAAGCGCCCTGGCCTCGATGATAACGTCCGTGGTCGGTCCGCTCCACCTTGGGGGTAAACCGGTACTTGGCACGTACACCACGAAGAGGACGATGACCATACCCAGCACGGTAACCACCCGGGCAGCGGCAGGACTCACGCTTCGGGCTGCCTCACCGGCGCGGCCGTTCTGAGCCACCAGCCTGCCGACATCCACCCAGTCCAGGAACCGCGACGCGAAGTAGCCGGTGAGCAGGGCGACATTCACCGCGTAGTAGTAGGCAAACCGGCGCTCTCCCAGCGTGGCCGCCAGCATTACTAGGCTCCACACCAGCAGCAGGATGATAGACGTTTCCTCCCGACGGAAGACGCCGTAGATGAGGATGCCCAGGGAGACGAAGCTGATGAAGAAGCCGGTGGTAAACATCTCCCACGCCAGCGAGAAGGAGAACTCGTCTCCCACGGAGAGCAGCGGGTTCACCTCCGAAATGGTCAGTCCCACCCCCGTGGGCCGGAATATCCTGAAGGTGTCCAGCGCGGACGCGAAGAAGACAGGATTGGCAAAGCGCAGGGCGGCCATGCCGGCCACGCCCAGGCCCAGGACCGCCACCGGGTAGTATGCCTGCCTGATACCGCCGCGATTGAACAGGCGGGAGATGCCGTTGAGCACCAGCGGGACCGCCAGGGTGGCCAGGACCGCCAGCAGCGGGAGTCCACTCGGGGAAAGGGGCAGGAGCATGAGGGTGGTCACCAGCATTGCCGGGGTCCCTGCCAGCCACAGGTAGTCCGTGCTCGTGCCCCTCAGATGGTCGGCTACCGCCTGCGCCACGAAGTAGACGAAGATAATCAGCACCACGAGCGGGCCACCGACCCAGCTGAGCAGGTACACTCCTAGGAAAAGACCAGCGAGCAGGCTGTTGGTCAGGGGACGCCGGATGACGGGCCAGTTCAGATTCCTGAAATCGGTCAGGGCCAGCCGCTTCTGCCGTGCCGACTTGACTGCCCGGATGAGGAAGAGCATGGCCACGGTACTGAATAGCACCTCGGCGACGTGATGGTCGGTGGCCCCCAGTACCGAGCGGCCCATGAACTCACCGGGCAGCACGGCAATCAGCGCCGCCGATAGCAGCCCTGCCCTGCGACTGAAGACCTCCTTGCCGATGAAGAAGACCGGGACCACCGTCAATGCCCCCAGCACCGCGGGCGTATACGCCCCCACCACCTCGATGGTATGCATGGTGGGATGCCCCAGGCCTAGCAGGAGAGCGTTACCGGCTACCAGCCAGTCCAGGAAGGGCATGTATTGCCAGCTGCTGCCGTAGGGATAGTACAGGTAAGGGTCAAAGGTCAGGTACCGGGGGAAGTTGTGCACCAGGCTGTCCACCAGGCGCATGTGGTAGTGGGCGTCGGCTCCCACGAACCTGACCTGGTCGCCGACGAAGACATAGTCCTGCAGCAGGTAGACCCTCAGAAAGAAGGCAAGAGCAAACAGCAGCAGAACGGTAACCGCGGTGGCCAAATCCGGCGGGAATCGTAACCTGCCCGCGTTCTGTACCTGTGGGCTTTTGTGATGTGCGGTCATAGACCCCTGGTTATCGAGCAGGCGTACCGGTAGTTCTCAAAGGTGTGTATCTCGGCCCATCCCCAGTTAGTCTGGAGGGCTTTGACCGGGTAGCCCACGCTGATGAGATGATTGAGGAAGTCCACCAGGCCGGCCTGTCTGATGTCAGACGCCTGGTGGAACGGCTGGTCGCAAAACTGCGCCCGTGCCCGCCGGTACTCGTGCTTGAAGATCTCGGTCCCCTTGGCCGAGAGCATGGTTATGCCAATAAACTCCGCGCTCCGCGAGTACTCGGGCGCCTCTGCGCCGATTCTCTCCACCGTGTAGAGGCGGTCGTAGTTCAGGGTGCGGTCTCCATTGGGCATGGCCTCCCGCGTGATGACCAGGTCCAGCTTCTTGTTCCGGTTGTTGCGCGCCCGGTCGAACGAGTTGTCCACCACCATGACGATGTCCGCCTCCACCGATTTCAGCTTTTCGATGAGCATGTTCTCGAACAGGATGTCCGCGTATATGATGAGCGTCCTGCCGCTCAGCCGGTCGGCGGCGGACATGATGGAGGTCATGATATGCTCGGAGGAATGTCTGGGATTTCGGATGTAGTTGACCCCCTGGACGGTGAAGGCCTCGCTGCGATAGCCGGTCACCACGGATACATCCCCGATATGGCTCCGGCGCAGGGTTTCCAGGCTCCTCTGCAGTAGTGGCTTCCCGTTTATGTCAAGCATGGCCAGGGGCATGTCTTTCAGCAGTGGCTCCAGCGAAGGCTGGTGGCGGGGTGCCCCGGCGGCGGGTATGATGACACTGATAGGCTCCTCACCGGACCTCAGGAACGCCTTCTCTTCTTCCTGCATCCGGTTCATACCCTGTAGCTCGAAGACGGTGCTCATGGGCGCGATGCTGCTCTCCACCGTGTCCAGTCGGCCCTCCAGCATTATCCTTGAGAAGACGCTATCCATCGCCCTTATCGAGGCTCTCAGCCCGTGGTTGGCGTAGATCACTACCTTGATGCCCAGCCCGCGGGCTGCCTCGACGGTCAGCGTGGGATAGGTGGTAGGCACGATAACCAGAGGGGCGGAGAAGTCCCAGGCCCGGGCGAATGACACGATCTCTTCGGGCGTGCTGGCCTTGGAGTGGATGAGTATGGCATCGGCGCCGGCTTCCACGTAGGCGTGTGCCCGGCGCAGGGCTTCTTCTTGCCCCCAGCCGGCGATAAGCGCCTCCACCCGGGCGATAACCATGAAGTCCTCGCCCTGCTGGGCATTCTTGGCAGCCAGGATTTTGCCCACGAACTCGGCTATTGGGGCCAGCTCCTGGCGGTTGGGGATATAGCTGTTGACCTTGGGGAACTTCTTGTCCTCAATCGCCACCGCGGCGATACCCGCGGCCTCGTACTTGCGCACCATGTGCATGACATTGTTGGAGTTGCCGTATCCCGTGTCGCAGTCGGCCACCACCGGAATCGAGACGGCGTCATTCATGGTAGTGGCAGCCTCCAGGTATTGCGTCATGGTCAGGATATTGGCATCCGGTACCGCATGCGAGGCGGAGATCTCCAGTCCGCTCGCCCAGACGCCGTCGAAGCCGTTCCGCTCGGCCAGCCGGGCGCTGAGCCCGTCATGCGCACCTGCCAGGCGTATCACGTTGTCGCTCTCGAAGAGGTCCCTGAGTGCCCTGCTCTTGCTCTTTCTAGCATCACCTACTAGCGTCACCATGGACTCCTTGCGGCTATATTCAGGAGATACCGCTGGCTATCCCTTCTGCTCCTGCCATTCTCTCACAGTGATGGTCAGGGCACAGGCTAGAGCGGTCTCATACACGTGACCCAGGGGTCTCATCCTTTGGACCGAAAAGGTCACTAACGATTCATGGTATGCCGGCTCCGTGAGTCTGGTACGCAAGAACCATTTCTTCAGGCCACGCACTGCCCAGCCGGGCGCTTCCGGTCCTTCCGTGAGCCAGGTGTGAACCCACCGGCTAACAAGACAGGGCTGGCAGTGTAGCAGGATTGGGTCTGTGGCCCCTTATCGGGCACGTGTACAGATGCGAGAATTGGCCGTAGGCTGGCAGCACGCCAGGAATGCCGACCGACGAGGAGCAAAGAACACACATGGCCACAGCAGCAGGCACACCGCCGGGCGCAGCCACGCTGGCAGAAAGGGAAGAACTCGCCAGTAGCCGTTCCTCGACATGCCTCCGGGACTTCACCGGCGGCGATACCGGCGCACCCGTTCCCTTCCCATGCGAGGAACACACCGCACTCCAGGAGTCCAGCCCGGACCTGGAGGAAGTGCTCGCACGGGCCAGGAACACCGAGGCAGCTCTCCATGCCGAAAGGGAACGCACAGCGCAGTACCTGGATACAATCGGAGTGATGCTGGTGATCGTCAACGCCGGTGAGAAGACAACCCTCATAAACCGCAAGGGCAGGGAGATCCTCGGCTACGACGAGGCAGACCTCATCGGCCGTAACTGGTTCGACACCGTGGTACCGCGCAAGCGCCGGGACGAAAGGAGGAATGCATTCCACCGCTTGCTGGCCGGGGCGAAAGGCGCCCAGAACGACGGTCCGGACTCCGTGGTGACCAGCGATGGCGAGACCAGAATAGTAGACTTCCGCCATACCCTGGTGAGGGACCCAGACGGGCGCCCCACCGGCGTCTTGATGTCCGGCGAGGATGTCACCGAGCTCCAGAAAACCCGCGAGTTGCTCCAGCACTCCCAGCTTTTGGCCTCGCTGGGAGAGATGACCGCCGGTATCGCCCACCAGGTGAACAACCCCCTGGGCAGTATCCTCCTCTACTCCGAGCTGATGGCCGCGTTGGACCTGCCGCCCGAAATCAAGCGGGACCTGAAGATAATACACGAGGAGGCCAGGCGTGCCACCAAGGTCATGACCGACCTGTTGTCATATACCCGCCGGGAGAAGGCCAGCCCGCGGCGGTTGAACCTGCATACCATTCTCAGCAAGGTGCTGGACATGCGGCGCTACACCCAGGGTGTACAGAACATCAAGACAACCGCCGGCTTCTGTGCGGCCCCGCTTCACGTGAAGGGAGACCCCACCCAGCTAATGCAGGTCTTCATGAACCTCGTGTTCAACGCCGAGGGGGCGCTGAAGGAAGCCGGGGGTGGCAACATCTACGTGTCCACCGCCCGGGAAGGCAGCTGGGCGAAGGTATCGGTGGCCGGCGACGGTGAGAGCGTCGCTCCCGAAGACCTGGCCCACGTGTTCTACCCGTTCTTCGGAAAGAGATGGGCGGAGGACGGCAGCGGCCTCGGGCTGTGCACCTGCTACGGCATTGTGACTGACCACGGGGGCCTGATACGCGCCGAGAACAACGGCGTGGGCGGAACCACCTTCGCGGTTGAGCTGCCTCTGGTCGAGGCGCCGGCCGGAGCACGCCCGCGGCATTCTACGCGTCGCACCGGCAAGACCGGTTGAGGAGGTTGGATAGATGGGGAAGACAGCCACCGCCACCGCCGTTCCCGAAATCCTGGTAGTCGACGACGAGCCACAGCTGTGTACCGCCCTCCAGCGCATACTGAAGATGGAGGGCTACCATGTAAGGACGGCCTTCGACGGCCAAACGGCCCTGGGTCTGGTGAAGGAGAAGCAGCCCGATGCCATCGTCCTGGACGTGGTCATGCCGGGTATGGACGGGCGGGAGGTGTGCCGGCGAGTGCGCGAATGTGCCGCCGGCACACGCGTTATCTACTTCACTGCCCAGTCAGGGGCGTTCCAGCCCCAGCTGCTGAAGGAGCTCCGCCAGGAGGCAGACGCTTTTCTCACCAAGCCCGCCACCAGCCGGCAGATAGTATCGCAGGTGAGCAATGTGTTAGCACACGGCCACCTTACACTGCCGCAGCTCTCCTGACAGGAGGCAAGACTACCTCAGGCACCGCCAGTGGTCCCGGAGGTGGTCTTTCACTTCCTGGATGACACCCCTGACCTCCCCCAGAGAGCGGTCCACCCCGAGCCAGGCAGGGGCGGGCTGCGGGTCCTCGAGGGGGACGTCGACCCCGGTCAGGCCAGAGATGAGGGCCAGCCAGCAATGTGGCAGCACCTCACGGTTATAGCCGGAACCGATCAGATCAACAACCCTCCCCTTGCAAATGCCGGCCATCTCCCTCACCTGCTCACCGATCATCCCGAAGCCGTCAACCTGCAGCCCCAGGTTGGTCAGGCCATCGCTGGCATGGGGATCGGAGCCGCCGTTGCGCACGATAATCTGGGGGCGGAACTCCTCCGTCACCGGTCGCACCACCTCCTCAAAGACCGTCCGGTAGGCCTCCTTCCCTGAGAAGAGAGGCATGGGCACGTTGATGGTAAAGCCCCGGCCAGCTCCGGAGCCGATCTCGTACGCGAAGCCTGTCCCCGGGTACAGCGTCCGGGGGTCCTGGTGCAGGTCAATCAGGAGCACGGTAGGGTCCTGGTAGAAGTAGGCGGCAGTCCCATTCCCCGCGTGGGCGTCAGTATCCAAGATCAGCACCCTATCCAGGTCATGGTGATTTCGCAGGTACCGGCCGCAGAAGGCGACATCGTTGTAGATGCAGAAGCCCTCGCCGCTGGCACGGCCGGCGTGGTGCATCCCCCCACCGAGGGCGACCACCTTGTCAGCCTCCCCCGCCTGCACAAGGTCGCACGCCTTCTTCGCCTGGCCCACGATCAGCCTGGCAGCCTCTTCCAGCTTCCCCGGCCGAACACGGGGCATATTGTCCGGAGTATGATAGCGAAAGAAGTCGCCCTGGTATTCCAGGCCCAGGTTAGCCGCCCGGAAGTAGGCCTCGGTGAACCGGATATACTCCTCATCACAGATGAGGTGCAGGTCTTCCTCGGTCGCCGGGTCAGCCCCGATAAGGAGGTAGTCCTTACCGTCGACCAGAACGTCCTTCAGGAAACGCGGGAACACCTCGTAGCGGTCACCCCGGAAAGGGTGGCCAGCGCCGAAATCGTATTCCTTGAGCTCATCGCGATATATTATGTTGATCAAGACCGCGGTGTCCTCCCGGCTACCCTCATTCTACCTGAGCCGCCGGACTCTGCCAATCCGGCAAGCAGCGGCGTTGACCTCCGCGCTGGCGGACGGTAGGATATAGTATGGTTGAGTCCGGCCAGAATTATGTCATCAGCGGCCAGGCTTACACCGGCCTGCGGCCCGAGAGTACCGCGGGCGTTCTCCCCGCAGACTGGGCCCTCGCGCGCGAGCACGGGATGGTACTCAGGGTGGCCTCTGAGCCGGGTCCAGCCGTTGAGGCCAGGGAGCTACTCCGCAGGCTGTACGGCGAGCCCCAGCAGTGCGGCGAGCAGAGCCCGTATCTCGCCGGGCACGCCCGGTTCCAGGTAACGCTGCCCGGCGAGAGGGAGAAAACCGAGGGCGGCGGGGTGGAGTACCGCTACTGGCCGGACTTACGTCTTGGCTACATCGAGAACGTGCAGGTAACTCCGGGGTTGAGGCGCCGCGGCGTGGGGGTGAGGCTGATCAGGTTTGCGCTGGAGCATCTACGTCGTCTTGGAGCAGACAGCGTCCATGCCTTCACGGTCAGTCCGCAGGGATTCAGCCTGCTCACCGGCGCCGGATTCGCACCGGAGCCGGCCGGAGACGCGGGTAGCCCCTGGCGCTGCTGGCTGACTGCGAAGTAGCACTCAAACCGGCAAAGCAAGCAAAACGTCTCAGGCTTGGAGGTGAGCGATATGGGCAAGCCCGAGATCTACAGACTTCCCCTGGGCGGCTGCAACTGCTACCTGGTCAGGCAGGAAGGGCTCATCCTGATCGACACCGGAACGCCCAACCAGAGAGAAACCTTCCGTCGGACGTTGGAAAGGATCTCCGTCTCCCCCCGGGACATATCGCTGATCATACTGACGCATGCCCACAACGACCATACAGGCTCGGGAGCGGACATCAAGGAGATAACCGGCGCGCCCGTCGCCATCAACCGTCACGAACAGGAGTCCATGGACCAGGTACCGATGGTCCTGCCACCCGGTATCGGCCCGGTGGGCAAGGTGATGACCGCGCTGCTCAGCCGGGTAATGCCACTCCTGGGGAAGCTGACAGGGTCCGCCACGGATTCACCTGCGTGCCCGATCGACCTGGTGCTGGACGAGGAGGAGTTCACGCTGATGCCTTTCGGGGTAGAGGGCAAAATCCTGCACACCCCCGGCCATACCGCGGGGTCTATGAGCGTGCTCCTCGATACCGGTGAAGCCCTGGTGGGTGACCTTGCGATGAGCTTCCTGCCCTCCTGGCTGGGGTCGCCGATGCCGCTCCTCGGGGACGACCCTGAGACCATAAAGCGAAGCTGGCGCCTCCTCCTGGACAATGGCGCCCGGTGGATCTACCCCGCCCACGGTAAGGCCTTCAGTGCCGACGTCCTCAGGAAAGCCCTGTAAGCCCGGCTTTTGGCCAGCAGAGGGCAGCGGAAGGGCCGTCTGTCCCAATAGCGGCACCATTCGCCGCAGGGCACTATGCTATAATCCTCTGGAGGACGTCCCGGGTGATATCATCAGATGATCGATGTGGAGCAAGTCCACGAGAGAATCCAGCAACTCAGGAAAGAGATAGACCACCACAACTACCGCTACTACGTGCTGGACAGCCCCGAGATCAGCGACGCCGAGTATGACCAGTTGCTCCGTGAGCTGAAGCGACTGGAGGATGAGTACCCCCGGTTCCTTACTCCGGATTCACCCACCCAGCGGGTCGGGGCAGCGCCGGTGGAAGCCTTCGGCGTGGTGGAGCACCCTCAGCCGTTGCTCTCTCTGGGGAATGTTTTCTCCGAAGAAGAGCTCGCCGCCTGGTACACGCGTACTTCGCGCTTGCTTGGCGAAGACCGGTTCGACCTTGTCTGCGAGCACAAGATAGACGGCCTGGCGGTGGCCCTCACCTACGTTGACGGACGCCTGGTCACCGGAGCCACCCGTGGTGACGGCCTGCGCGGTGAGAACATCACCCAGAACCTGAGGACCATCCGCAGCATCCCCATTTCCGTTCCCCGGCAGGCACCACCACGTTTTGAGGTGCGCGGAGAGGTCTTCTTGCCGCGTGCCGGTTTCGCCCGGCTGAACCAGGAGCGGGTGCGCGAAGGCCAGCCACCTTTCGCCAACCCCAGAAACGCCGCCGCCGGGTCCGTGCGTCAGCTCGATCCAAGGGTCACCGTCAAACGGCCCCTGGACATATACGTCTACATGCTTGGCTGGGCGGAAGGGGCAACCCTCCCCGAAACCCACTGGGACAGGCTGGAGCTCCTGAAGTCGTTCGGCTTCAAGTTGAATCCCAACAACCGGCTGCTGGGGAACCTCGCCGCGGTGGAGGAATACTACCGCCGCTGGGAGCAGCAGCGTGAGCAGCTACCCTATGAGGCCGACGGGGTAGTTGTCAAGGTGGACTCGGTAGCTGCACAGGAGCGACTGGGCAGCGTCGGCCACGAACCGCGATGGGCCATCGCCTACAAATTCCCCGCGGTGGAAGGCACCACCCGGCTAAGGGAGATCGGCATCAGTGTCGGGCGGACAGGCACACTGAACCCCTATGCCATCCTGGAACCGGTGTCCGTGGGCGGCGTGACCATCAAGCAGGCCGCCCTCCACAACGAGGATGACATCCGCCGCAAGGACATCCGCGAGGGCGACTGGGTGATTGTCCGGCGTGCAGGCGAGGTCATACCCGAGGTGGTCAAGCCGGTACCGGAGAGACGAACCGGGGAGGAGAAGGAGTTCAGCCTGCCGGACAAGGTATTCGAACCCCAAAAGGGGCGCCCCGCCTGCCCGGTCTGCGGGGCGGAGATACGCCGCCCCGAGGGGGAGGCAATGTACTACTGCACCAACGCCGCCTGCCCGGCCCAGGTACAGCACCGGATAGAGCTTTTCGTATCCAGGGGCGCAATGGACATCCGCGGTATCGGGGAGAGGCTGAGCGCGACCCTACTAGCCGAGGGCCTCATCAGCGACGCGGCAGACCTCTACTTCCTCGAGGACAGGCGCGAGCAACTGATAGGTCTGGAGAAGATGGGGGAGAAGAGCGTGGACAACCTCCTTGCCGCCATCGAGGCCAGCAAGCACAGACCCCTCGCCAGGGTTATCCTTGCCCTGGGCATTCGTCACGTGGGCGGGGAGACCGCCGCCGTACTGGCAAACCGGTTCGGCAGCCTCCAGCGGCTCAAGAACGCCCGCCGGGAAGACCTGCTCAGCATACCGTCAATCGGCCCCACCATTGCCGACAGCGTAGTCACCTTCTTCCAGCAGGAGCAGAACCGGCGCATCATTGAGAAGCTGGAGAAAGCGGGAGTGACGCTGGCCGAAGAGACGACGGAGGAGGAGGCCGCCACGCTGCCCCTGTCGGGCACGGAGTTCGTCATCACCGGCCGGCTGGACGCCTTCAGCCGGCAGCAGGCGGAAGACCGGGTCAAGGCTCTCGGGGGTGTGGCCAAGGATAACGTCACCCGTAACACCACCTACCTGGTGGTGGGGGAAGACCCCGGCGCCAGCAAGCTTGACCGCGCCCGGCAGCTGGGCACCAGGCAGATTACTGAGGAGGAGTTCCTTGCTATTCTGGGGCAAAAAGCATGACTACAGTATGATCGTGGGTCTGGGTAACCCGGGCGAGCAGTACGCCCGCAATCGCCATAACCTCGGCTTCATGTGTCTGGACCACTACGCCGCCAGACACGGCATCCGGTTCGACAGGAAGCAGGCGAACTCGCTGGTCGGTTTCGGCGAGGCGCAGGGGCGGAAGGTTGTCCTGGTCAAGCCTCAGACCTTCGTCAACCAGAGCGGTGTGGCGGTCAACCGGCTACGCCAGAAGCACCTGGTCCGGCGTGAGAACCTGGTCGTGGTCCATGATGACCTTGACCTGCCGCCAGGCACGATCCGCATCCGGCCGGTGGGCAGCTCCGCCGGGCACAAGGGTATCACTTCCATTATCGACCACCTGGGCAGGAACGACTTCGTTCGCATCCGCGTGGGCATCGGCCGGCCGGCAGGGACAGACGATTCCGCCGGCGCCAATGACGCCGCCGTGATCGCGCACGTACTGGGTGACCTCACTCCCCGGGAAGAGGAGACCTTCCGCGAGGTCATCCCCCGCGTGACCGAGGCTATCGACTGCATTCTCGCCGAGGGCGTGAAGACCGCCATGAACCGGTTCAACCAGCGGCGCCCCGGCGAACAGGAACCATAGGGGGCAAGGCCCCTCTTTGACAAGTGTAACAAGGGGATAAAGGTGTCAGAAATCACCTGCCAGCCGGTTGAGTGGCTCGGCGACCGTGTACGGTTGCTGGACCAGACCCGCCTCCCGCGTAAAGAGGTTTACCTGGAAATCAGCGACTACCGGCAGATGGCGCGCGCAATCAGAGAGCTGAGGGTGCGAGGGGCACCGGCGATCGGCGTGGCGGGCGCCTACGGAATGGCCCTGGGCGCCCTGAACGCGCGGGCAAGCACGCTCCAGCGGTTCCGCAAGCAACTCGCGAAGGTCAGCCAGGCTCTCAGGGACACCCGTCCCACCGCCCGGAACCTCTTCCGCGCCCTTGACCGGATGGACGCGGTGGCCGCGGCCGGGAAGGACATTACCCGTACCAGGGCGACACTGGTGGACGAAGCGAAGAGAATACACGCCGAGGAAGCCGCTGCCACGCGGGAGCTGAGCGAGACCGGCGCCGGGCTCATCCAGAGCGGCTTCACCGTCCTTACTCACTGCAACACCGGCCCGCTGGCCACCACCGGCTACGGCACCGCCCTGGGCATTATCATCCGTGCTCACGAGCAGGGCAAAGAGGTACGGGTGCTTGCCGACGAGACCCGTCCGCTCCTCCAGGGTGCCCGCCTGACCTGCTGGGAGCTCCAGAAGGCGGGTATCCCCGTTACCCTGATTACCGACTCCATGGCAGGGCACTTCCTCAGCCGGGGCGAGATCGACTGCGTGATCGTGGGGGCGGACCGGATCGCCGCCAACGGTGACACCGCCAACAAGATCGGCACATACAGCCTGGCGGTACTGGCCAGGGAGAACGGCGTGCCTTTCTACGTCGCCGCCCCCACCACCACCATAGACGCCTCGCTGGCTTCGGGAGAGGAGATCCCCATTGAGGAGCGCCGGCCTGAGGAGGTCACCGGGTTCGGCCGGGTGCGCAGCGCCCCCCGGGACTGCCCGGCAGCTAACCCCGCCTTTGACGTTACCCCCCACCACTACATCACCGCCATCATCACCGAGCGTGGTATAATACGGGAGCCGTTCGGAGAGGGGATTGGGGAGAAGGGTGACGGCATCACAGGCAGAGCCGGGAGACCGGCCACCTGGGGCTGAGACACTCGACAGATTGTAAGAATTGTCCTACCATGTGTCTGCAACCTGTTGGAGCAGACATATGGCTGGGTCAAGAGTAGTCTCAGATCGACTAGCGAAGGCCAAGTGCGCAGAGTGGCTGCTGAATGCTGGTTTCACGGACATAAGGCCGGCCGGAAAGCAGAGCTGCGATTTAGTGGCACGAAAAGCCGCCGAAACCTACCTGATTGAGGTGAAATACTCCTCCAAGGAAGAGGGGGGCTTCTTCGGTACGGTTATGCTAAGTGAGATGTACGAGGCCGTATGCCACAAGGAGCACTACCTATTCCTGGTGTGCAGGGGCCCAAGGTGATGACATTAGAGAGTGGTCCTTTCGACTGTTCACTGCCGACGAGTTCATGAAATGCTGCACCCTCACGACACCGATCTTTCTCTATCGTTTGGACGCTGGCGGGCTCGAGAACGTGGCGTTACCGAAGCACTCCAAGAATGTCACGGTTGCCTCGGAAGAGCTCGTGAGACAGATGTGGCGGGACTTCCAGAAGTGGAGATCCGCAGACTACTCACCTGGAGGGGGTGATCCATAGTGGCCAACGACAAGTATATCCTGACAAGATACGAGACCATCCGCAGAACCGAGCAGGTGGAGTATACGGTCGACATCCCTGAAGACATAGAGGACAAGATCACCTATGCCGAGGAGCAAATAAGCGATAGCGACTATACGCACTGCGATGTGGTCGGTATCGTTGACAGTGAATTCCTGGACGAAGAGATTGTCAGCTTACAGAAGCTCCCCTAGGACACAGTGTGCGCTGGCCTATGCAGACCCGGTCAGCCTTGCTCCGCCGTCATCAGCCCGGCGCGTAACCAAGGAGGTACCCGCCAAATGCCCCAGGCCAGGATAGGCGTCATCGGGGGGAGCGGTCTCTATGACATCCCCGGTATTGAGGTCGTGGAGGAGGCAGAGATTGACACCCCGTTCGGGAAGCCCAGCGACCGCATCATCGTGGGGCGGCTGGAGGGAGTGGGCGTCGCCTTCCTTCCCCGGCACGGACGCGGGCACCACATCTCCCCCACCGAGATACCCCAGCGCGCCAACATCTACGCCCTCAAGTCCCTGGGGGTGGAGTGCATCATCGCCGTCAATGCCTGCGGCAGCTTCAAGGAGAGGCTCCGGCCCGGCGACCTCGTCATACCGGACCAGCTGGTTGACCGCACCAAGGGCCGCCCCAGCACCTTCTTCACCGACGGCATTGTCGGCCACGTGCTCCTGAACGAGCCTTTCTGTCCGGCGCTCAGCCGGGTGCTGTTTGACACCGCCAGAGAACTCAGTGTGCGCGTGCACCACGGCGGCACCTACCTTGCCATGGAAGGCCCGGCCTTCTCCACCAGGGCGGAATCGCTCCTGCACCGGTCCTGGGGGCTGGACATTGTCGGCATGACCGGCGCACCCGAGGCCAAGCTCGCCCGCGAGGCCGAGATATGCTACGCCCAGATCGCCGGAGTTACCGACTATGACTGCTGGCAGGAGGAAGAAGAGCCCACCCCCATTGACGTCATCGTCAGCACCCTCCAGCAGAACACCGACGTCATCCGCGAGATCATCCGGCGGGCAGTCACCAGGATACCGGATGAGCGTACCTGCGCATGCGCCAGCGCCCTGCGTACCGCCATCGTCACCTCGCCTGACGCCATCCCGCCCGAGACCAAAAAGCGTCTCCAGATGATAATCGGCAAGTACATTTCGTGAGGAGAGCAGCACCGAAGCCATGTCCGCAATAGAGTTCAACTGCCTGCCCACCGCTATCGGCAGCATGCCCCAGACCGACCCCCACTCCGCCTGCGCCCAGGTGGTACGCTACCTCAGGGATATCCCGGCATGGCCGCAGCTACCCCGGCGCTCCTTCCTGGAGAACATGTATGCCCAGTACAGCCAGGGGTTCCCCGGCATCGTGCTGGAGGGCGACCGCATCTACGTGGACCGCGCCCGCGCCCAGGATGAGATGGAGCGGTTCTACACCGACTTCCTCGCCGGTGATTTCTACAAGTACGCCGTCGGGGCGGAATACGCCGCTGGACTGCATACCTTTCTCACCTGGGAGAACCTCTCACCCTGGGCAGTCAAAGGGCAGGTTACCGGTCCCGTCACCTGGGGGATGACCGTCACCGACGCCGAGCACAGGTCCATAATATACGATGATACCTTCCGCGATGCCGTCCCCAAGCTGCTCCGCATGAAGGCCAGCTGGCAGGAGAAGGCCCTCAGCCAGGTGTCAAGGAACACGATTGTCTTCCTGGATGAACCATACATGGCCGCTTTCGGCTCGGTGGGACTCCTGCTCGACCGGGACGAGGTCGTCCGGCTCCTGGACGAGGTCTTCGAGGGCATCCGCGGAGTCAAGGGCATCCACTGCTGCGGCAACACTGACTGGTCGGTCCTCCTCAGGACCACCACCGACGTCATCAGCTTCGACACCTACGGCTTCGCCGAGTCGCTGAGCCTCTACCCCGCCGAGGTGAAGGCTTTCCTGGACAGGAACGGGACCATCGCCTGGGGGATTGTCCCCAACGAGCCCGAGGCTCTTGCCCGGGAGACAGTTGCCAGCCTGAAGGACCGCCTGGAGGAAGCGATGGCGCCCTTCACCCGCAACGGCATACCCTTCCGCCAGCTGGTCCGGCAGGGGCTGCTCACGCCGAGCTGCACCCTGACGTCCCTGGACACGGAAGAGGCGGCAGGCCGCGCCCTGGAGATGCTCACCGACCTCTCGGCACGGATCAGGCAGCAGTACGGCTAGCCCCGCAACCACCGGGCCGCTTCAGGGGCTAACCACCCGGTTCGCCAGGATGCCGACCGGCCCGATGCGTATCTCCACGGTATCACCGGCTGACATCGGCCCGATGCCGCTGGGAGTACCGGTGGCGATAACGTCGCCGGGCAGCAGGGTCATCACGTGGGAGGCGAAGCTGATGACTGCCGCAACTGAGTGGATGAGGTCGCTGGTATCACCGCGCTGCCTCAGCTCACCGTTGAGATAGGTCTTCACCGGTACGCTGCCGGGGTCGAGGTCGGTCTCGATGCACGGGCCCATCGGTGCGAAGGTGTCGAAACCCTTGGCACGGGTCCACTGCCCGTCCAGCCGCTGCAGGTCGCGCGCGGTGACGTCGTTGAAGCAGGTGTACCCGAGCACATGGTGGAGCGCCTCTTCGGGTGAAACCCTCCGCGCCCCCCGCCCGATAACCACGCCCAGCTCCCCCTCGTAGTCCACCCGCGAAGATGCCGGAGGGTAAACGATGTCCTCTCCCGGGCCGATCACCGAGGTGGGGGGCTTCAGGAAGAGCAGCGGCACTTCGGGTATCGGGCTACCCACCTCCTCGGCATGGCTGCGGTAGTTCAGGCCCACCGCCACGATCTTGGAGGGCAGGCATGGCGCCAGGAGCCGGACCCCGCTCAGCCGGTGATGCTCTCCCCTGCGCACGAGTGACCGGAAGATACTGCCCTCAATGACCTGGATATCATCGCCGGTCAGTATGCCGTAGCTGGTCTTCCTACCTGCACGAAATCGTACGAGCTTCATCGGTCACGGGTAAGTGTACCAGTCCCGGCCACACCCTGCAAGCAGACCGCGAGCCGCCACGGCAAATTGCCTGGACATAACCGGTATGTTATAGTCTTACCTGTAATGGAGGCTGAAATCGGTATCGTCGAGGGGGGCACGGTCACCTCACCGGAGGGGTTTCACGCGGGGGCAACCGCTGCCGGCATCAAAGAGAGCGACACGGCTAGACTGGACCTGGCAATACTGTTCTCGGAGGAGCCGTGCGTTGCCGCCGGGCTGCTTACCTCCAACCGGGTGAAGTCCGCCCCGGTACTGCTCTGCCGCGAACGGCTCCAGCAGAACCGGCGCATCCGGGCAGTGGTGGTCAACAGCGGCTGCGCCAATGCCAGTACCGGCGACCGCGGGCTTGCCGATGCCGCCGAGATGGCGTCCGTCACCGCTCAGGGAATGGGCGTGGAACCGGAGGAAGTGCTGGTAGCAAGCACCGGGGTCATCGGGCAGCTACTACCCATGGACCGGGTAAGGGACGGGATCAGGAGCATCAGTGTATCCGCCGCCGGGGGGCATGAACTGGCCCGCGCAATCATGACCACGGACACCTTCCCCAAGGAGGCAGCGGTATCCGCCTGCGCGGGGCAGTTCCGGTATACCATCGGTGGCGTCGCCAAGGGGTCTGGAATGATACACCCCAACCTGGCGACCCTGCTCTGCTTCCTGACCACCGACGCTGCTGTCGACCCGCCCTTTTTAGAGCTGGCGTTGCGCCGTGCTGCCCGTGTCTCCTTCAACATGGTCTCGGTGGACGGCGATACCAGCCCCAGCGACACCCTGCTGTTGCTGGCCAACGGCACCGCAGGCAATACGCCTGTCCAGGAAGGAACCGCACCCGGCCAGATATTCCAGGAGGCCCTGGACCGGGTATGCATTCACTTGGCGAAAGCAGTTGCACGCGACGGCGAGGGTGCCACCAAGCTCATAGAGGTGACCGTGAGCGGGGCGGCAAGCCAGTCTGACGCCGTGGCGGCAGCGCGAACCGTGGTGAGCTCGCCTCTCCTCAAGGCTGCCGTGTACGGCTGTGACCCCAACTGGGGACGGGTCGTGGCGGCGGTCGGGCGCAGCGGAGCGGCGGTGGAAGAGGCCGTCCTGGACGTGAGCATCGGCGGAGTCACCGTCCTCAGGTCAGGAACTCCGCAACCCTTTGACCGCGCGGGTCTGGTGGAGATACTCCAGAAAGACGAGGTGGGGATAACGGTGGACCTCAATCTGGGCACGGCTTCGGCGACCGCCTGGGGCTGTGACCTTACCGAGGAGTACGTGGCCATCAACAGCCGCTACACCACCTGAGACCTTCACCTTTGACAGAGATGAGCAAGACCGGCCTCAACAGCGCCATAGTGGTCAAGATCGGCGGTAGCACCTTCGGGAAGCACGAGCCTACCGCCCTGGACGTCGGTGACGTGGAAGACATCGTGACGCTGCAGCAGCGAGGCACGCGGCTGGTTATCGTGCACGGAGGCGGCAACCTGATAACCGAGTGGCTCAAGAAGCAGGCAGTTGCCACCCAATTCGTCCGCGGGGAGAGAGTCACGGACAGACCGACCCTGGAGGTAGTCATCTCGGTGCTGGCCGGCCTGGTGAACAAGGAACTGGTGGCACTCCTCAACAGCTGGAACGCGCGGGCAGTCGGCATCAGCGGTGTCGACGGCGCTCTGCTCGAAGGTAAGCTCAGGGAAGAGGAGATGGGCTACGTGGGCACGGTTACCAGGGTGAACACCGGTATCCTGGCCACCCTGCTGGAGTCGGGCGCCATTCCGGTGGTCGCCCCCCTGAGCATCCTTTCGCCGGGAACGTCCGACGGCGAGCCCCAGATACTGAACGTCAACGGGGACACCGTGGCGGGGGAGATTGCAGCGGCGCTGGGCGCCCAACGGCTCATCTTCCTCACTGATGTGGACGGCATCCATGACCGGCAGGGCAACCTGATACCCCGCCTCACCCCTGCCGAGGCCGGGGTGCTGTTGTCATCGGGCGTGGCCGCGGGAGGGATGATCCCCAAGCTCAGGGCATGCCTGAGAGTCTTGACCGGCACCGCTACTGCTTCGATCGTGGGCGGCAAGATACCCCATGCCCTCATGAGGACAATAGACGGTGAAGAGCTGGGGACAACCCTTCAGGCTGCCGCCGGAACCAGGATGCCTCATGCACGGGAGTCAGACAGATGAGCAAGTGGCAGGAGCTGGACCGCAAGTACATGATGCACACCATAGACCGGGTTCCGGTTACCCTGGTCAGGGGTGAGGGCGCCAGGGTGTGGGACGACGAAGGCCGCGTGTACCTGGACTTCGTCGCCGGCATCGCCGTCAACAGCCTGGGGCACTGCCACCCGGTAGTGGTTGAAGCCCTGACCGAGCAAGCACGCACGCTGATACAGGTGTCAGGCTGGTTCCACACCATCCCGCAGATAAGGCTGGCCCAGCTGCTGGTGGAGAACAGCTGCCTGGACAGGACCTTCTTCTGCAACAGCGGCGCCGAGGCTACCGAGGGGGCGGTCAAGCTGGCGCGGCGCTACGGCCACCTCAAGCTCAAGGGCGCTTACGAGGTGATCACCGCGCGGAACTCCTTTCACGGGCGCACCCTCCTGATGACGGCCGCCACCGGCCAGGACAAGCTGCAGAAGCCCTACTTACCCCTCCCCCCCGGCTTCAAGCACGCGGACTATAATAACGTCGACGCAATCAGGGCAGCCACCACTGACATGACCTGCGCGGTCATGCTGGAACCGGTGCAGGGTGAAGGCGGCGTCAACGTCCCCGATGACGACTACCTGGCGGGGGTGCGCGCCTGGTGTGACGAGAAAGGAATACTCCTCATCCTGGACGAGGTGCAGACGGGCATCGGGCGAATCGGGAGTCTCTTCGGCTACCAGGAGTACGGGATCGAGCCGGATATCATGTCCCTGGCCAAGGGCCTGGGCAGCGGAATACCCATCGGGGCATTCCTGGCCAAGGAAGAAGCCGCCGTCTTCGCCCCGGGGGAGCACGGCTCCACCTTCGGGGGCAATCCGGTGACCTGCGCCGCCGCTGCCGCCACGGTCGGCTTCATCATCGAAAACGATATACCGGCCAACGTGAGAAAGGTGGGCCGGCATCTCCTCGACGGCCTCAACGGCCTCCGGCGGAAGTACTCCTTCGTCACCGACGTGCGCGGTCGCGGTCTTCTTACCGCGATCGAGTTCGAAACAGACATTGCCCGGACAGCGGCGACGGCCTGCCTGGAGAGAGGCCTGCTGGTCAACCTGCTCAAGCCAAACGCCCTCCGCCTCATCCCGCCACTGACTATCGGCATGGAGGAGGTGGACGAGGCGCTGGAGATACTGGACCGCGTTCTTGCCGGCATCACCACCTGACACTTACCCCGAAGGAGACTGAAATGGCAGACAAGGTAGTGCTTGCCTACAGCGGGGGCCTGGACACCTCGGTGGCCATCAAGTGGATTCAGGAGAAATATGGCCTGGAGGTCATCGCTCTCACTATAGACGTTGGTAACGAGAAGGACTTCACCGCCGTCAAGGAGAAGGCGCTCAGGGTGGGCGCGGTGAAGGCAGAGGTGATTGACGCCAAGCAGCTCTTCGTGGACTACTTCGTATTCCCGGCTCTGCAGGCGAACGCCCTCTACGAAGGACAGTACCCCCTGGCCACCGCGCTTTCTCGTCCGCTCATGGCCAAGCTCATGGTGGATACCGCCATTGACGAAGGGGCAACCGCCGTGGCCCACGGCTGCACCGGCAAGGGGAATGACCAGGTACGGTTCGACGTGGGCATACGCACCCTGGCCCCCGGCCTCAGTATTATCGCTCCCGCGCGTGAATGGGGCATGACCCGCGAGGAGACGATAGCCTACGCTCAGCAGCATGACATCCCGGTTCCCATCACGGTGGATAGCCCCTACTCAATCGACGAGTGCCTGTGGGGAAAGAGCATTGAGTGCGGCGTGCTGGAGGACCCCTGGGCCGAGCCACCCGAAGACGCGTTCACCTGGACGAAGTCACCCGACCAGACGCCGGATGAGCCTACCTACGTGGAGATCAGCTTCGTCAAGGGCAGGCCAGTATACCTGGACGGACAGCCCACCGGGGGGGTAGACCTCATACAGCGGCTCAACGAGCTTGCCGGCAACCACGGCATTGGCCGGATAGACCACATCGAGGACCGGCTCGTGGGCATCAAGTCGCGCGAGATCTACGAGGCCCCCGCGGCCACCGTGCTCCTGCAGGCGCACCGCGCACTGGAGGCAATGACCCTGTCCAGGGACCAGCTGCGCTTCAAAGAGAAGGTCGCACAGGAGTACGCGGACATGATCTACAACGGCCTGTGGTTCAGCGCCCTCAATCGAGACCTCTCCGCGTATATCCTGAGCTCCCAGCGTGACGTTACCGGCACGGTGCGGATGAAGCTCTTCAAGGGTAGCTGCCGGGTGGTGGGGCGGCGATCACCCCGCTCGCTCTACGACCTCAGCCTGGCCACCTACGACCGCGGCGACCAGTTCGACCAGAGCGCGTCCGTGGGCTTCATCCACCTCTGGGGACTGCCCGCCAGCACCCAGGCGAAGGTGCAGATACTATCTGACACTGAAGGCCCGCTCAGCATCATGGGGCCTCGGGACGAAGGGGAACCGGCGTGAGCCATATCCGCGGTCGGTTCTCGAAAGACGCCGACAGCCGGGCAGCGAGCTACACTGCCTCCATCCACTACGACCGCCGCCTGTACGCCCATGATATTGCCGGGAGTATCGTCCACGCACGCATGCTGGCGCACCAGGGCATACTCACCGAGCAGGAAGCGGGCACCATCATAGGTGCCCTCACCGAGATCAGGGAGGAGATAGAGCGCGGCACCTTCCAGTTCCGCCCAGACCTGGAGGACATCCACATGAGCATCGAGGCCCGCCTCATCGAGAAGGTCGGCGACACGGGCGGCAAGCTGCACACCGCCCGCTCCCGCAACGACCAGGTGGCCCTGGACATGCGTCTCTACACCCGCGAGGCTACGGTTGAGGCCATTGCCGCTATCCGCGGCCTGCAGAGAGCACTGGTGGACCTCGCTGAAGCCAATATACCGGTGGTGATTCCCGGCTACACCCACCTGCAACGCGCCCAGCCGGTGCTCCTCGCGCACCACCTGCTCGCCTACTTCGCCATGCTGGAGAGGGACGCCGCCCGCTTCAGGGACAGCCGGAAGCGCACCGACGTCCTCCCCCTCGGCAGCGGTGCCGTGGCCGGCGTCGCCTACGATATCGACCGCGATTTCCTGGCCGCGGAGCTTGGCTTCGACCGGGTGAGTGAGAACAGCATCGACGCCGTCAGTGACCGCGACTTCCTGCTTGAGTACCTGGCGGCGGCGTGCGTCTGCATGATGCATCTCTCGCGGCTGGCCGAGGAGGTCATTCTCTGGTCCTCGGCGGAGTTCGACTTCATAGAGATCGACGACGCCTATGCCACCGGTTCCAGCATCATGCCCCAGAAGAAGAACCCGGACGTCGCCGAGCTGGCCCGCGGGAAGACCGGCCGCGTCTACGGCAGCCTGGTATCCCTGCTTACCGTCATGAAAGGGCTGCCCCTGGCCTATGACCGCGACCTTCAGGAAGACAAGGAGTCCTTCTTCGATGCCGTGGACACCCTCCTGGCCACCCTGGAGGTCTTCACCGGCATGGTCGCGACTCTACGCGTAAAACCGGAGAGCGCCCGGCGCGCCGTCAGCCAGGGATACCTCCTTGCCACCGACCTGGCCGACTACCTGGTGAAGAAGGGAGAACCTTTCCGCGGCGCCCACGATGCCGTGGCCCGCCTGGCGAGGTATGCCACTGAGAACGGGAAGACGCTGGAAGACCTGAGCCTGGAAGAGTACCGGCGCTTCTCACCCCGGTTCGAAGAGGACGTGTACCGGGTTACGGTGGAGTCCTCGCTGGCGGCCAGGGACCACGTCGGCGGGACTGCCCCGGGCCGGGTCCGCCACGCGCTTGCCGACGCCCGGAAGACCCTGGAAGGAAAGACGGAATGAGTACCCCCGTCAAGCTAGCGCCCTCCATCCTCTCCGCCGACTACTCTCGCCTGGGAGAGGCGGTGGCCGAAGCGACTCGCGCCGGGGCGGACTACATCCACGTGGATGTTATGGACGGGCACTTCGTGCCGCCGATAACCGTCGGCGCACAGATGGTGGCTGCCCTGCGCCCCTGCACCCATCTGCCCCTGGACGTCCACCTGATGATAGAGGCCCCCGAGAGGCAGGTGGAGCAATTCGCCCGGGCCGGCGCTGACATCATCACCATCCACGTCGAGGCAGACCCGCACCTGCACCGTACCATTCAGCGAATCAGGGGGCTGGGAAAGAAAACGGGGGTCTCCCTGAATCCCGCCACACCGGTGGGCGCGCTCGAGGAGATACTGCCGGTTGTGGACCTGGTCCTGGTAATGAGCGTGAATCCCGGCTTCGGCGGGCAGGCCTTCATCCCTGAGAGCGTGGACAAGATAGCCAGGGTGCGGGCGGAGCTGGACCGGCGCGGCTCCCAGGCGGAGCTTGAAGTGGACGGCGGTATCTCGGCCGCCAACGCCCCCGAGGTCACCAGGGCCGGGGCTACTGTTCTGGTTGCCGGTGCGGCGGTGTTCGCCACCGGCGAACCGGTGAAGGACTCACTGGAGAAGATAAGGGCTAGCCTGAGGTAGTGGGCAGCAGCCGGCCCACCTTCTGCTGCGTACGGAGACACCGGGTGCACAGGTTCATCCGCTTCTTCTTACCGTCTACCACCAGGGTGACACGGTGGATATTGGGCATCCAGCGGCGCTTGGTGTGGCGCTTGGAGTGGCTGACGTTGTGCCCGAACTGGGGGGTCTTGTCACAAAGATCACACTTCACCAGGCTATCTCCTTGACTAACCGGCACCCATACGATATGTTAGTATGGTTTCATACATGGTAACACAGCGAAACCGGCATGACAAACAGCGGCCCGACACCGTGACCAACCTGGCAGCGGGCTTGGAGGGATATAGGATGACGAGGCAGACCAGCACTGTCAGCGGGCAGGACTTCCGCGAGATGTTCGCCTGCGCCACCGCCTGGCTTGAAAAATGCGCTTCCGACGTTGACACGCTCAACGTCTTTCCGGTGCCTGACGGCGACACCGGCACCAACATGCTCCTGACGATGAACTCCAGCCTGGAGGAAGCATACCGCGCCCCCGACAACAGTAGCTCTGCGATTGCCCAGGCAATCGCCAGGGGGGCGCTCATGGGGGCGCGCGGGAACAGCGGCGTGATCCTGTCCCAGATTCTCCGTGGACTGGCCCAGGCGATCGCGGGCAAGGATACCGTGAGCGGAGCAGATTTCGCTGATGCCCTGGAAGAGGCCGCACGCATGGCCTACAAAGGCCTCAGCAATCCGGTCGAAGGTACCATCCTTACGGTCATCAAGGATGCCGCTGCCGCCGCCCGGAAGCAGATGGAGGAGAAGGAGGCGGACCTGACAGAGGTGGTCCAGGCTGCTGTGACCGCCGCCAGCGAGTCGGTGGCCAATACCCCCGCGCTTCTTCCCGTCCTCAAGGAATCAGGGGTAGTGGATGCCGGTGGCCAGGGCCTCTACACCATCCTGGAGGGGACTCTGCACTACCTGCGGGGCGAGGCTGAGCAGATAAGGTTCCGCAAACCCCAGATGATCACCAGCAGCGTGCCCCTCGCCGCCAGGCCGCCCCAGATGATCGCCGCCGACGAGGTACCCTTCGGCTACTGCACCGAGTTCATGCTCAAGGGCGAGAAGCTCAACCCGGACAAGATCAGGAGCAGGCTCCTCAAGAAAGGCGAGTCACTGATTGTGGTCGGTGATGAGTCCACGGCACGCATTCACATCCATACCCTCGACCCCGGCAACGTCGTCCACTACGCCACCAGCCTGGGCACGATGCACCAGGTCTCAATACGCAACATGGACGAGCAGCACCGAGATTTCCTGGACATGCAGAAAGACAGGATGCCCGCGGTGGAGATGGGCATTATCGCCGTCGTCTCCGGCGACGGTCTCGCCGAGGTGTTCACCAGCCTGGGAGTCACCGCCATAGTCCCCGGTGGGCAGACGATGAACCCCAGCACCAGGGACATACTCCAGGCGGTGGAATCAGTAGCCTCGGACAAGGTCATTGTCCTGCCGAACAATAAGAACATCATCCTCACCGCGGAGCAGGTCAGGTCGCTCACTGACAAGACCGTGGAGATCGTGCCCACCGAAACCATTCCCCAGGGTGTTGCCGCCCTGCTCGCACTCGACTACGAAGCTGACCTGGAGACCAACTCCCGCATCATGAAACAGGCGCTCCCGGCGGTAAGGACAGTGGAGATCACACGGGCGGTCCGCTCCACCCAGATCAACCAGATCAAAGTCAAGCGCAGGCAGTCGATCGGCCTGCTGGATGGAGAGCTGGTGGCGGTGGGCAACGAGTCCATCGAGGTACTGCGTGAAGCCCTGGCCAAGCTTGACCTGGACCAGAAGGAGATCGTCACGGTGTACTTCGGTGCTGACACTGACCGCGAGAAGGCCGAGCAGGCCAGCTCCATGATCCGGGAGGAGTACCCTCAGCTTCAGGTGGAGGTTGTCCGCGGTGGCCAGCCTCACTATGAGTACATCGTCTCAGTGGAGTAGCACGGAGGGCGCTTTCCATGACCACCAAGATAGTCACCGACAGCCTGTCAGACATCACCAGTGACGTCGCCGATGAGCTCGGCATTACAGTGGTGCCGTTGACGGTACTCTTCGGCCGCGAATCCTACCTGGACCGCGTCACCATAAGCACTGACGAATTCTACCGTCGCCTGATCACCGAAGATACCCTGCCCACCACCACCCAGCCACCCCCCAGTGCCTTCGCCGAGGTCTACAGCAAGCTGGCCGAGGAGACGGACGAGATCCTCACCATCACCCTTTCCTCCAAGCTCAGCGGCACCTACCAGTCGGCGGTTAGCGCGGTCGAGATGGTGCAGGACAAGTGCCGGGTAGAGGTAATTGACTCAGAGACTGCCGCCATGGCCCTGGGACTGGTAGTCATCGCCGCCGCCCGGGCAAGCCGGGAGGGCGCGGGGCTGGACGAGCTGGTGGACTTCGTGCATGACAGCCTGGCCCGGTGCCGGTTCATGTTCTACGTGGACACCCTCAAGTACCTGGCCAAGGGGGGACGTATCGGCAAGGCCCAGGGACTGCTCGGCTCCATGCTATCCTTCAAGCCCATTCTTACGGTCAAGGAAGGCGAGATCCACCCGGTAACCCGGTTCCGCTCCAAGGCGGCTGGTATCGAGTACCTGTACAACTTCGTTACCAGCTTCCAGCGCGTTGAGGAGATAGCGGTGGAACACACCACCCTCCCCGAGGAGGCCGACCGACTGGTGGACCGTATCAGCGGGGCCTTCCCCGGCGCCCTCATCAGACGGGCCGTGGTCAGTCCCGTGCTGGGTACCTACGGTGGCCCCGGTGCCATCGCGGTAACTGTCCTGGAGGCCAGATAGACCGGTGCGTGCCGGCAGGCACCTGGAAAGACACCACAGTCAGAAGGCGGGGCAGGAAGGCCGGTCCTTTCCGGTGGACACGAGTCCACTGCGCAAGATCCTCGAGCTGGAGCAGGCCCGCGGCTATTCGGACTCAGCAGTAATCGGTGGGCTGGACCGCTTTCTGCGGAACTGGAGCGGCAGTTTAGTTGCATCATTGACGAGCCCGCGCTTGATGGGCCGGCTGTGCCGGCTGGGACTGGAGAACCCTGCTTACGCCTCCCTCACCCCCCAGGAGCGCCGGCACTGGGCGCGAGATTTGCTGGCCCTGCTCGACGAGCTGGAGCGCGGACAGAGGAAGCAACCGCAACCCGGAAACGCCCCAAAGGCTAACCGTCCACGGACTGCCGTGAAGCCGTCTCCGCCCCCTGGGGACGTTTCCCTGGACTCCCCCATTTCCGCGCTGAAGGGCGTGAGCTCAAGCCTGTCGTCGCGGTTTGGCAGGCTCGGCGTGACCACACTCAGGGACCTGCTCTACTTCTTCCCCAGCCGCCATCTCGACTACAGCCGCACCAAGACCGTCTCCCAGCTTGACGAGGGCGAAGAAGAGACCATTGTCGCTAACGTCTGGCAGGCTGCCGAGATACGGCCGGGCGGACGCCGCAGCACCGAGGCAATCGTCGGGGATGAGACCGGCAATGTCCGCGTGGTCTGGTTCAATAACCCCTACCTGGTGCGGCAACTGACGCCCAACATGAGGATCGTGCTCAGCGGCCGGGTAAGGCTTTTCGGCGGCCGCCACGTCTTCGAATCACCCGAGTGGGAGCCCTGGCAGGAAGCGGATCTGGTACACACCGGGCGGCTTGTCCCCGTATACCCGCTCACCCGGGGACTACACCCCCGCCAGGTCAGGAGACTGATCAAGAGCGTGGTGGACCGGTGGGCGCCTCATGTGCCTGACTTTCTGCCAGAAGAGATCAGGCGACGCTGCGAGCTGCCGGATCTACCGGAGGCCATCGCCCAGGCCCACTACCCTGACGACGATACGCTCAAAGACCGGGCGCGGGTACGCCTGGCCTTCGACGAACTATTCCTTCTACAGCTTGGTGTTCTGAGCAAGAAGAGGGAATGGCAGGAGAACCAGCCCGGCAGCCCCCTCGCCACCGACCAGAACGTGCTTGGGGCTTTTCTGGACTCCCTGCCCTTCAGGCTCACCTCTGCCCAGAACAGGGTGCTGGGGGAATTGCTCCACGACCTTGAGAGGTCCCTGCCCATGTCTCGCCTGCTGGAGGGAGAGGTAGGCAGCGGTAAGACCATCGTCGCCACCGCCGGCCTGCTCTTGGCCGTGGCCAACGGCTGCCAGGCGGCGTTCATGGCCCCCACCGAGATCCTGGCCGAGCAGCACTTCGCCACTGTCAGCCGCCTTCTGGAGCCGGTAGCACGGGTAGAGCAAGAAGAGCACGGCTTTCTGCACACCTACTCCAGCCTGCTGCCGCGCCCCCTGACGGTGGCATTGCTCATCGGGGCAACGCCGGCGCCCCAGAAGCGAACACTGCACCGGCGGATAGCTGAAGGCAGTATTGACGTCGTGGTGGGTACCCATGCCCTGATACAGAAGGGGGTAGAGTTCCACCGCCTGGCCCTGGCCGTGGTGGACGAGCAGCACCGCTTCGGGGTGGAGCAACGCTCCAGCCTGCGGCAGAAGGGCTTCAACCCGCACGTCCTAGTGATGACGGCAACCCCCATCCCCAGGACGCTGGCGCTGACCCTGTACGGTGACCTTGATCTCTCGGTGATTGACGAACTGCCGCCGGGCAGGCAGGCGGTCAGGACAAAGTGGCTCAAGCCGGAGCAGCGTCAGAGCGCCTACGCCTTCATCCGCCGCCAGGTCGCCGAGGGCCGCCAGGCCTTTATCGTCTGCCCCCTGATTGAGGAATCGGAGGCAGTACAGGCAAAAGCGGCCATGGCCGAGCACGAGCGCCTTTCGCACGAGGTCTTCCCTGACCTGAAGCTCGGCCTGCTCCACGGCAGGATGTCCGCCGCCGAGAAGGAAAGAGTGATGCGCCGGTTCTACGAAGGCGACCTCCACGTCCTCGTCTCCACCGCCGTGGTCGAGGTGGGGATCGACGTTCCCAACGCCACCGTGATGATGGTGGAGGGGGCCGACCGCTTCGGGCTTTCCCAGCTTCACCAGTTCCGCGGTCGGGTGGGCAGAGGCACCGAGCAGAGCTACTGCATGCTCATGGCCGACAACCCCTCAGACGTGGGTCTACAGCGACTGGACATCATCGAGAAAACCCGGGACGGATTCCGCCTGGCCGAAGAGGACCTCAGGATGCGCGGGCCGGGGGAGTTCTTCGGCACCCGCCAGAGCGGCCTCCCTGACCTGCGCATGGCGCGGCTGTCAGACGTGCCTCTGCTTGAGCTCGCCCGCGCGGAGGCGCAGAGGCTCTTCCAGGAAGACCGGCACCTGTCCCGGCCGGAGCACGCCGCCCTGGTGAAGGAGATGAGGCGGGTGTGGAGCACAGAGGCGGGGGAGTGGAGCTAGAGACCTCGGTTGGGTCCTCTCAAGCGTGAAGCGGATACAGACCATGATTGGCCAGCACTCGAGACGGCCAATTGACAGGGAGGCACACCATCATGAAAGCAGTCGCAATCAATAGCAGCCCCGGCATGGACAAGGGCAACACCGCCGTCATACTCAGTCCCTTCCTGCAAGGCATGAAGGAGGCGGGGGCGGAGGTGGAGGTCTTCTACACCAGGAAGCTGGACATCAAGCCCTGCCAGGGGGAGCTCAACTGCTGGCTGAAGACCCCCGGGGAGTGCTTCCAGAAGGATGACATGGAGTGGCTCCGACCCAGGCTCGCCGAGGCGGACTTATGGGTGCTCGCCACCCCCCTCTACGTGGACGGTATGACCGGCCCCATGAAGAACCTGCTCGACCGCATCATCCCGCTGGCGCAGCCGTTCTTTGAGCTGCGCGACGGCCACATCCGCCACCCGGGCCGTGATCAGAAGCGCAACACCCGCGGCAAGATAGCGCTGGTGAGCAACTGCGGCTTCTGGGAGATGGACAACTTCGACGCCCTGGTTACCCACGTCAGGGCCATCTGCAGAAACACGGACATGGACTTCGCGGGCGCGCTCCTGCGCCCGCACGGTCCGGCAATGAAGCCCATGCTTAAGATCGGCGGGCTGGTGGAAGACGTGGTCGAGGCCGCTCGCGATGCCGGGCGCCAGCTTGTCCGCGACGAGCGCATGTCTGCGGAGACCCTCAAGACGGTCGGGCGCGACCTGATGACCCGCGAGCAGTATACCGAGAGGGTGAACGCGGGCTTCCGGCAGACCCTGGACGCATTGTCGCGGAAGTAGCCACCGGCAGCGTGGCGGCGCTGCCGATGCTCACCCGCCATTGCCACCGCGCAAGGAGACGCACGTGCCGCCCTTCCGGGCGTTATGCTATAATCCCTTGGTGTCCCTGCTTACCCAGGGAAGTCTCCCTGACGGCTATCATTACCGGGCCGAAACGGTGGATACATGCTCAGACAGACCCTGGCGGACCTGGTGACCCGGGCTACCGAGGCTGCCCAGCAGTCCGGAAAGCTGCCCGCGGTCGCCCTTCCGCCGGTAACGATCGAACGGCCTCAGAACCCCGAGCACGGCGACTACGCTTCCAGCCTTCCCCTGAAGCTCGCCCGGTCGGCCGGTACCAGCCCGCTGCAGATCGCGCGTCTACTGGCGGAGCTGATGCCTCCCTCACCCGAGATCGAGAGCATAAGCGCCGCTCCGCCGGGGTTCGTCAACTTCCGTCTCAGGGAGGACTGGCTCACCCACCAGGTGGACGTCATTCTGGAGGCGGGCGAGTCCTTCGGGAACATAAACCTGGCCCCGGGCACGCGCGTGCAGGTGGAGTTCGTCAGCAGCAACCCCACCGGTCCGCTTCACGTCGGCTATGGTCGTGGTGCCATCCTCGGCAGCACCCTGTCCAGCGTACTGGCCGCCGCCGGCTACGACGTGCAGAAGGAGTACTACTTCAACGACGCCGGCAGCCAGATGAACGCCTTCAACCGCTCCCTGTATGCCCGCTACCAGCAGTGCCTCGGCATTGAGGTCCAGGTACCCGCCGACGGCTATCACGGCAACTACATGGTGGACCTCGCCCGGGACATCATCACTTACGAGGGAGACAGGTTCCTTTCCCTCCCTGAGTCGGAAGCAGTCGCACGGGTGGGTAGGCTCGGGCTTGACCGGCTAATGACCCAGATCAAGGAGGAGCTTGCCCTCCTTCGGGTGGAGTTCGACAGCTGGTTCACCGAGAAGAGCCTCTATGAGAACGGCCAGTATGATACCATAATGTCACTCCTGCGGCAGGGAGGTCATCTCGCCGAGAAGGAAGGCGCCGTCTGGTTCGTCTCCACCGCTCTTGGCGAAGACAAGGACAACGTGGTCGTGCGTAGTGACGGTGCCCCCACCTACTTCGCCACCGACATCGCCTACCACTACAAGAAGTTTGTCGAGCGTGGTTTTGACCGCGTGATCGACATCTGGGGAGCCGACCACCAGGGACATGTACCCCGCATGAAGGCCGCCGTCAGCGCCATGGGTATCGACCCGGACCGGCTCGAAGTAATAGTCCACCAGATGGTCACCATGCGTCGCGGCGACCAGGTAGTGCGGGTATCTACCCGCAGCGGGGATATCATCACCCTGCGGGACGTTATCGACGAGGTGGGCACGGATGCCTGCCGCTACTTCTTCCTCTCGCGCTCTGCCAACAGCCAGATGGACTTTGACCTGGAGCTTGCCAAGAAGGAAGCACCGGACAACCCCGTCTACTACGTCCAGTACGCGCACGCGCGCATCGCCAGCATTCTCCGGCTTGCCGCCGAGCGCGGTATCACCTACGACGACGGTGACGTGTCACTGCTCACCACCGAGCCCGAGTTGACCCTCATCCGGAAGCTGCTTCTCCTGCCGGAGTTGGTGGATACCGTCTGCCAGACCCTGGAGCCGCACCACCTGACCTACTACGCTCAGGACCTGGCCACTACCTTTCACAGTTTCTACATGCAGTGCCGCGTCATATCCGGGGACAGAGACCTTACCCCGGCACGGCTGAAGCTGGTGGACGCCACCCGGACTGTCCTGGCAAGAACGCTGCATCTCATGGGTATGACCGCCCCGGACAGGATGTAGAGTGTGCCGGGGCTGCGCCTAGAGGTCCTGGACCCGGTACCGCTTGACCAGCTCCGAGTAGGCGGACGGCCCGCCCCCGGTGCGCTGCTGCATCCGCGCCGAGACCTCCCTGATCCTGCCCGGGATACCCACCACCATGGAGTGGTCAGGCACCTTCATCCCCTGGCTTACCAGGGCCCCGGCGGCGATCACGCAGAAGCTCCCGATCTCGGCGTTGTCCAGCAGGGTAGCATTGTTGCCGATCAGGCAATTGTCCCCTATCCGGGCACAGTGGACCACCACGCTGTGCCCGATAGTGTTGTTATCGCCTATCTCCACCGGAACACCGGAGTGGATGACGACGTTATCCTCCACCATAGTGTTCCTGCCGATCCTGATGCTGGCGAAGTCCCCCCGAATGACCGCACCGGGGAATACCCCCGAGCCCTCGCCGATCTCCACGTCTCCGATGACGTAGGCGGCCTCGCTGACAAAGGCTGATTCCGCGACTCGGGGCGTCTTACCTTCAAAGGTCCTGATCACGGGCGCTTCACCTCCAGACCGGTTCATCTTAGCGGCTCGCCCGGTTGGCCGTCAAACGTTACTGGCCTTCTGACGATGTAACTCCGACACTGCGTAACTTGCCGACGCCGCGCCGGACATGGTATAGTCCACCCAGTGCGTACGGTCCAGGGCGAGCGAACAGCACACCCTGCAAAAAAGAACCGTAGAAAGGAGACAAATGAAGGAAGCCGTAATCGTTGACGCCTGCCGATCGCCCATCGGCCGGGCGGGGGACCGGGGGATATTCCGCACCATAGGTTTTGTAGACCTGATGGTACCGGTACTGAAGGGCATAGTGGAGCGCAACAACCTGGACATGAACCTCATCGAGGAGATCGTCATCGGCTCCGCCGGGACAATCGGGGGGGCCATGACCAGGAACATCCTGCTCACCGGCGGTTTCCCCCAGTCAGTGGCGGGAAGCGACACCGCCCGGCAGTGTGCCTCCGCCTCCAATGCCCTTGCCATCGCCGCCCACTACATCATCAATGACGATGCCGACATCATCATCGCCGGCGGCCTAGAGACCATGGATCGGCGCGGGCCGGTCCCACCCTGGCAGATCGGACAGCGTGGGGCGCCATCCATGCGCCGACCGCCCCAGCAGGCGCAGTCTCCCCAGGAAGAGATAAAATACCCCGAGGACTGGAAACAGGCCAAGAAGCTGCTGCCCATACTGCCGCCCGACATCCCCGGCTGGATCTACGACATGGGGCGCACCGCAGAGGAGCTGTCGGAGCGCTACGGCATCAGCAAGGAGGACTCGGATGCCTTCGCCCTCACCAGCCACGATAAGGCAATCGCCGCCCAGGATGCGGGCCTGTTCAAGGACGAGATAATCCCGATAACCCTGACCTACGAGGACGACTCCTCCGAGGTTGTTGATACCGACCAGTGCCCCCGCCGTGGTACCTCACTGGAGAGGATCGCAGCGGTGCCACCAGCGTACAAGGAGAACGGCCTGGTAACCGCGGCCAACTCCTGCCCCAGGAGCGACGGCGCCGGGGCCGTGCTGCTCATGTCCAAGGACAAGGCGAAAGAGCTCGGCTACAAGCCCATGTGCACCTTCAGACACGCGGTCATGGTCGGTGTTGACCCTACCGTCATGGGCATTGGTCCCGTGCCCTCTACTCAGAAGATTCTCAACAGAACGGGCATGTCCATCAAAGACTTCGATATCATCGAGATCAACGAGGCCTTCGCGTGCCAGGTGGTCTACAGCATGCGGGAGCTGGGCTTCACCGACAAGGAAGTGGAGAAGCTCAATCCCAAGGGCGGGGCCATCGCCATCGGTCATCCCCTGGGAATGACCGGGGCCAGGCAGGCCGCCGTAATCGCCCACGAAATGGTGCGGCGCGACCTGGAGTGGGGACTGGCTACCCTCTGCGTTGGCGGTGGTCAGGGTATGGCCACCATCTTCCAGCGTGAGAACTACGACTAGCCGGTAGCGACGCCAGAGGCCCGAGGCGCAAAACGGGCGCCTTACCCGGCCGGGTAAGGCGCCCGTTCTCTGTGACGCCTCACTCATCAATACCCGGTACCGGGAAACGCGAGCATATCTGGCGCACTTCGCGGGCGACCCCTTCCCGAACACTGCGGTCGTTGGGAGCAGCCAGAAGACGTGCCATCAGGGCTGCGATCTGCTTCATCTCTTCCGGCCCGAATCCGCGCGTGGTAACCGCGGGCGTACCCAGCCTGATCCCGCTGGTCACGCGGGGCGGACGCGTATCAAAGGGCACCGGCTCGCGGTTCACCACCATACCCACCTCTCCCAGCAACTGCTCGGCCTCCTTGCCCGTGATTCCCTGGTCCGTCAGGTCAATCATGACGAGGTGATTATCAGTGCCTGCGGTCAGAAGGCGAAAGCCGTGCCCGCGAAGCTCGGCGGCGAGCACCTGCGCGTTATCCAGAATGGAGCGCTGGTACTCCAGGAATGCGGGCTGCATTGCCTCGTGGAAGCAGACCGCCTTGGCAGCGATTGTATGCATGAAGGGACCTCCCTGCATCTCGGGGAACACGGCAGCATCGATTGCCCCTGCCAGCTCGCTACGGCAGAGAATGAAGGCGCTGCGCGGACCCCGCAGGGTCTTATGGGTGGTTGACGTGACCACGTCCGCGTAGGGCACCGGAGAAGGATGCAGCCCTACCGCCACCAGGCCGGCTATGTGGGCTATGTCCACCAGGAGCCTGGCCCCCACCATGTCCGCGATGCGCCGGAAACACTCAAAGTCGATCACCCGAGGTAGGCGCTGGCGCCGGCGACAATGACTCTCGGCCGGTACTCCAGGGCAAGCTTCTCCAGGTTGCGGTAGTCTATCCTGTGCGTTTCCCGATCGACCCCGTAGCCCACGAAGTTGTAGGATTTGCCCGAAAAACTGGCCGGTGCCCCGTGGGTGAGGTGTCCTCCGTGAGCCAGAGGCATACCCATGACGGTGTCACCATACTCCAGCAGAGCGAAATAGGCGGCCATGTTTGCCTGGGCACCGCTGTGCGGCTGTACGTTGGCGTGGTCCGCCCCGAACAGCTCCCGGACCCGCTCCAAAGCCAGATTCTCCAGCCGGTCCACGTTCTCGCAGCCACCATAGTATCGGCGTTCGGGGTAGCCCTCGGCGTACTTATCGCACAGGAATGACCCCTCGGCCTCCATTACCGCCCGGCTTGCGTAGTTCTCGGAAGCTATCAGATTGATGGTCTGTTTCTGCCGTAGCCTCTCAGCGTCAAGAATGCGGTCTATCTCAGGATCGGCATTGCTTAGCGAAGTCATTTCTCCTCCCTAGTGAAGTCTACCGTCACCCCCACACCGTGTCAACAGACCTGTACCTCTCCCCACAAGGCAGAGCAGACGACGCAACAACCTGTGGAGAGGTAGAGGTAGATTGCTTCGCTACTCCTGCATCGACTGGAGGACGCACAAGGCGGGGACGCGGCCCAAATTGACTTGCCCCGGCACTAGTGCTATCATAACCATGAAAGTTATGTCCAGTGCGTGCCGGAGCTCCTTATCTCCAGGCTCGCCTGTAAGATGCCATGTCGGCGCTGACCGAGCTGAATGAGGAAATCGCCCGCTGTTACCTCTGCGAAATAGCCAAGGACCGCTGCCATGTGGTGCCAGGAGAGGGCGCAGAGGACGCGGACATCCTCTTCATCGGCGAAGCTCCCGGCTGGCATGAGGACCAGCAGGGACGCCCGTTCGTGGGCCCGGCGGGCAAGTACCTGGAAGACCTGCTCGCGCTGGTCAACCTTGACCGCACCCAGGTCTTCATCACCAATGTCATCAAGTGCCGCCCGCCCAACAACCGTGACCCTTTCCCGATCGAGATCAGCAACTGCCGCAACTGGCTGGACCGCCAGGTGGAGATAATCCGTCCCAAGCTCATCGTGACCCTGGGACGCTACTCCATGGCAAAGTTCTTCCCGGGGAAAACTATCAGCAAGGCCCACGGGACCGTGCAGAAGTGGAACGGGATTTCTTGCTACGCTATGTACCACCCTGCTGCCGCCCTCCACCAGCAGAGCCTGCGCCGTACCATCGAGGAAGACATGCGGCGGGTACCTTCGCTGCTCGCCGGGACCGCACCTGGGCCCGAGGTGGAGTCTCAGCCCCGGCAACTGAACATGTTTGAGGTCTAGCTCCATGCCCAAACCACATCCACCCGCATCACAGCTTCGGGTCATTCCCCTTGGCGGCCTGAGCGAGATCGGCAAGAACATGATGGTGCTGGAATACCAGAATGACATCATCGTAATTGATGCCGGCCTCATGTTCCCGGAAGAAGACATGCTCGGGGTGGACCTGGTGATACCGGACATCACCTACCTGATGGAGAGGCGGGAGAAGATAAGGGGCATCATCTTCACCCACGGCCACGAGGACCACATCGGCGCCCTGCCTTATCTTTTCCCCCAGCTTGACGTGCCCGTCTATTCTACCAGGCTGACTCAGGGCCTGATCTCGGTCAAGCTCAAAGAGAGGAAAGCGCTCGCCAGCGCCGACCTGAGGACTGTCTCGCCCGGCGAGCAGGTCACCCTCGGGCAGTTCCGTGTCGAGTTCTTCCCGGTCTGTCACAGCATACCGGACTCGGTGGGACTGATCATCAACACCCCCGTAGGCACCGTCGTCCACAGCGGGGACTTCAAGCTGGACTACACCCCGGTAAACGGAGCGCCGACCGATCTCTCCCGGCTCGCGCAGGTGGGACGGGAGGGAGTACTTCTCCTGCTATCCGATTCGACCTACGCCGGGCTTCCCGGCTACACACCATCCGAGAGAGTGGTGGGAGAAGCGCTCGACCATATCATGGCGGAGGCACCGGGAAGGGTGATCATAACCACCTTCTCGTCCCTGATATCACGCATCCAGCAGGTGATAGATTCGGCGGCGAAGTACGGGCGCAGGGTGTTTATTGTCGGGCGCAACATGGCAGACATCGTGCGCATGGCGGTGGAGCTGGGCTACCTGCAGGCTCCCAAGGGGATACTGGGCAAGCTGGACGAGGTCAAGGGGCTGCCGCACGAGAAGATAGTCTTCGTGACCACCGGCAGCCAGGGAGAGCCTACCTCGGCCCTGGTCCGCATGGCCAACCGCGACCACCGACAGCTGCACATAATCCCCGGAGACACAGTAGCCATCTCGGCCACGCCGGTACCCGGCAATGAGGCCCTGGTAGCCAAGACCATGGACAACCTCCTCCGCCAGGGGGCCAACGTGGTCTACGGCAGCATGACCCCGGTACACGTCCACGGACATGCCAGTCAGGAGGAGCTGAAGCTCCTGCTCAGCGTGGTGAGGCCGAAGTACTTCGTGCCCATACACGGCGAGTACCGCCATCTCAGCATGCACGCCAAGCTGGCCGAGTCGGTGGGTATCCCTCGCGAGAACATTTTCCTTATTGAAGACGGTGACGTCCTCAAGGTGTGCCCGGAGACGGCCAGGGTCGTGGACAAGATCAGTTCCAGCAACGTCTACGTCGACGGTCTCAGTGTCGGTGATATCGGTACCGTGGTGCTGCGGGACCGCAGGATGCTCTCCCGGGATGGCATGGTGGTGGTCATCATCGCCATAAACCGCCAGACCGGGAAGCTGGTGGGACGGCCGGACATCGTCTCGCGCGGCTTCGTGGACACCCGGGAAGCCAAGGATATGCTTGACCAGAGCCGGGACCTGGTCGCTCGTGTCCTTGACCGTGGCAGCGACCACCAGGCACAGTGGAGCTTCGTCAACGTGAAGGTCAGGGATACCCTGAACAAGTTCTACTACGAGCAGACCAAGCGCCGACCCATGATCCTTCCTTTCATGGTCAAGGTCTAGCCTTCGGACAGGTCCCACAGGGGAGTTGCATGGCAAAGAAGAAGCCGGACTACCGCGAGATACACAGGGAGATGGAAGGAAAGAGGCGACGAGGAGCGTCGTACCTGGACCGTGCAGTCTGGTCCGTAATCGTCTTGGCCGTGGTGGCCCTGGCCGTTATTGTGCTCTGGTTCGGACTCTGGAGGCCCGTGTGGGCAGTGGCCGTCACCATCTGGGATATGCTCGGCTGGGGCATAGCGCTGATCGCCCTGGCCCTTCTGACCCTGGTGGCACTGGGCTGGCGACGCCGCCTCTCCCTTCTGGTTCGTCACTGGAACCAGTGGCTGGGAGGCCTGGTGGCCCTCCTGGGAGGCTGGGGCATACTGGCCTTCTTCGAGCTTGGGGGCAGCTTCGGACAGGCAATCATAGGGCCTTCCGACCCCCTGGGCTACCTGCGCGTCCTGGGTATACTGGCAGTAAGTGTTATCTTCATCACCCCTGAAGTCGGTTACCACCTCCTGGTGAGGCCGTTGCGATGGCTGGCAGGACGCTTACGGGGCCGCGGCGGCCCGGCACCAACCTCAGCGCGGCCGAGACGCCCTGCGCAGAGACCGCCGGCGGCAGCGGTGGAGGGCACTTCTCGCGCGCGTCCCGTGGTGAATCCTGACACCCCCAGCACTTCGCCGGAGCCGGACGAAGTCCAGCCGCCGCGCGGACTGCGACAAATCGCCCAGGAAGTGTGGAAGAAGTACGGGGAGTCATCCAACACCCAGGTCGTAGACGGCTGGCGGCTCCCACCGGTGGACATACTCGACCGGTCCACTGAGATACAGTTCGGCGAGGCGGACAACGTGCAGCGTGCCCGCCAGATCGAGGAAGCCCTGGCCAGCTATGGCGTCGATGGACGGGTCGTCCAGATCAACACCGGCCCCACCGTCACCCAGTTCGGCGTGGAGCCGGGCTGGGACCGGAGGACCAGGGAGATACGCGAAAAGGACAGGGAAGGCAACGTCCGCACGCGCACCCAGGAGGTCTCCAAGACCAGAGTGAAAGTTGAGCGCATAACCTCGCTCGCCAATGACCTCGCCCTCAGCCTGGCCGCCCCCAGTGTCCGTATCGAGGCCCCGGTACCGGGCAAGTCCGTGGTGGGCATCGAGGTGCCCAACGTGACCAGTAGCGCGGTGAGCCTTCGCGACGTTATCGAGTCCGCTCCCTTCCAGAAGACGGTGACACGTTCCAGGCTTGCCCTGGCCCTGGGCAAGGGGGCCGGGGGAGAAGCAGAGACCGGCGACCTGGGCAGGATGCCTCACCTGCTGATCGCGGGCGCTACCGGTAGCGGCAAGACGGTCTGCCTGAACTCGGCCATCTGCTGCCTGCTCATGCAGAATACCCCCTTCGACCTCCGCCTTATCATGATCGACCCCAAGAGGGTGGAGCTGACGCCGTTCAACAGCATTCCCCACCTGGCAGTGCCGGTGGTGGTGGACACGAACAGGGCGCTGGATGTGCTTCGCTGGCTGAACGCCGAGATGGACCGGCGCTATCAGCAGCTCGCCCGGGTCACTGCCCGGAACATAGATGCCTACAATAAGAACCGGCAGGGCAAGGACAGAATGCCCTACCTGGTGCTGGTAATAGACGAGCTCGCCGACCTGATGATGGCCGGGTATGACGAGGTGGAGCATATCCTGTGCCGACTCGCCCAGCTCGCCCGCGCGGTGGGGATACACCTCATTGTGGCCACCCAGAGGCCCTCCGTGGACGTGGTAACCGGCCTGATCAAGGCGAACTTCCCCACCCGCATCAGCTTTGCGGTAACCTCCCAGGTGGACTCGAGGACGATCCTGGACGGTGCCGGGGCAGAGAAGCTGCTGGGCAGGGGAGACATGCTCTACATGCCCACCGAGGCCTCCAAGCCCAAGCGCCTCCAGGGCTGTTTCGTATCCGACGCCGAGACCGAGAGGCTGGTCTACTTCTGGGGCAGCCAGCAGCACGACCAGATGGCGCCGCTCAGGATTGAGGAGGCCCTCAGCTCGCGCGCGGTGGCGCGGGTCCGCGAGGGGCCGAAGGACCCCCTCCTGGCCGCCGCCCGGCAGCTGGCCAGCGAGCATGACAACGTCTCCACCTCTTTCCTGCAGCGACGACTCCAGATCGGCTATCCCCGTGCCGCCCGGCTAAAGGAGCAGCTTGACGAGGTGATGGCCACCGGCGACGAGGGAGCCGGCGAACTCAACGAGGAAACCGAGACGGCCGGGGAGGTGACCAATGATGAGCCGTACGGGTACGGTAGTCGTTCCGGCAATCGGGGAAGGATACCACCTCAGGAGAGGTAAGGACCGCATGGTCTATGCCGGCATGCCCTCGGCAGAAGTCTACTCCGTCGTCCAGATCAAGTCATCCGGCTACCAGGGGTACTCCTGGAACCTGTACTTCCCCAGACGCAAACGGGACATCACCATAGACGGCGTCAACCTTTACGTGGAGAACGTCACCCAGGACGAGATCAGCTTCCGGGTAGGGTAGAGGAAATCATGCCGGTCCCTTCCGTGGAGCAGCACTGGCGGCGCCACCAGCCGACCGGTGCGCGCCGTAGCTACCTCTCCTCTTTCCGGCCCCGCCTCAGCCGCTTGAGGATGACCCGCCGGTACATCTCCACCAGCCCCTTGCCATGCTTGGGTATGCGCTCCCGCTTCTTCCTGAGCTTCTTTTCGCGCCGCTCCTGCCTCGGCTCAGCACCCTGCGGCGTCTCCCCGTTCATATCAACCACCCAGCACAGGGCCTTCTCGGCCATCAGCCCGCCCAGCTCGCTGGCCGGGGACGGGACGGAGGTTGCAGCCGGGAGCCGCCCCCAGGCACTCCTCCCCGGCCCAGCGGCAAGCCACGGCCACCCGCCGGTAGACGCCGGCAGTCTCGGCGGCAGTCTTGTCCCAAGAGAACATCCGGGAGCGCTCCAGTCCCTTCCTGATCATCTCGTCCCTGAGCACGCCGTCCGTCAGCACCCGCCTCATCGCCTCCACCCAGGCGGCGGTATCATGGGGATCAACCATCATGCCCGCGTCTCCCACGACCTCGGGCAGAGAGGACGTATTGGTAGTCACCACCGGACACCCGCTACACATGGCCTCCAGAGGCGGCAGCCCGAAGCCTTCGTAGAGGGAAGGGTACGCCAGCAACGCCGCCGACCGGTAGTACTCAGCCAGCTCAGACTCCACCACATAGTCCACGAAGACGACATCGGCGGCTATCCCCAGGCTTACCAGCCTCAGCATGACATCGCGCCGGAAGTCCGTAGACCTGCCGCTCGGTCCGACCTTGACCAGCTTCAGGTCAGGGAACTCTCTCTTTAGCTCGGCGAACGCCTCGAACAACCGCCCCAGGTTCTTCCTCGGTCTCTCCGAGCCGACGTAGAGTATGTAGACGCCGTTACGCGACTCCCCAGCACGCGGCTGGAAGACGCCGCAGTCCATCCCGTTGTAGACCAGGCTCGTCCTCTCCTCGGGTACCCCCAGGTGCTCGACTACGTCCTTCCTGGTGTTCCGTGACGTGGCAATGACATGACTGGCACGCCTGATACCGAGCACATCCAGTTTGAGCATCAGTCGCTCAAGCGGCGTCTCACTGTCAAAGCCGAAATGGAACCTGGCGATATCATGCACGGTGACGATGAACGGCCGCCGGCGCAGGAGAGCATACCGGGCAAGGTGCTGGTTAGGCAGATGGACGATGTCCTTCTCTCTCTGGATGACATGCATGAGACGCAGGCTCTGCCGCAGCGAGAGGTAGCGGCGGGTGGGTATCTGCTTGACCGGCAGTCTCCGGGCAAGCTCCTGGCTGTATTTGTCCATCCCCGATTGCTCAAGGGTTACCAGCAGAGTCGGCATTTCACCAGCATAGTCGGACACACCGGGGTTGTCAACGCACCAGGGAGCGCTCGTCCTGGCTGCGCCGCAGCTCGATGATGCGGTCACGCAGCAGGGCAGCTTTCTCAAACTCCAGGCTTCGGGCGGCCGCCTTCATCTGCGACTCCAGGTCTCTGATAAGGCGAGCAACCTCCTCCTTGCTTGCTGGAGCAACTACGTAAGGAGCGCGGGTCTCGGCAACGGCCTCCACCCGCTCCCTGATGTCCCTGACCGCCTTGCGTATGCTCTGGGGCGTGATCTCGTGCTCGCGGTTGTACGCCTCCTGGATGCGCCTGCGCCGCTGCGTCTCCTCTATCGCACCCTTCATGGAGCGAGTAACGGTGTCTGCGTACATGATAACGTGCCCGTCTACGTGTCTGGCAGCGCGCCCCATCGTCTGGATCAAGGCGCCTCCCGACCGCAGGTAGCCTTCCTTGTCGGCGTCGAGGATAGCCACCAGGCTGACCTCGGGCAGATCAAGCCCTTCGCGGAGCAGATTGATGCCCACCACCACGTCGTACACGCCCAGCCGGAGGTCGCGCAGTATCTCCACCCGTTCCATGGTCTCGATCTCGGAATGCAGGTAGTGCGTCTTCACACCCAGCTCAATCAGGTAGTCGGAGAGCTCCTCGGCCATCCTCTTGGTCAGGGTGGTCACCAGGCAACGCTCGCCCCGGTCCACCCGCTGCCTGATCTGCTCCAAAAGATCGTCAATCTGCCCCTTCGTGGGTCTGACCTCTACCGTGGGCTCCAGAAGGCCGGTGGGGCGTACAAGCTGCTCCACAACCTGCTCGCTGTGCTCGTATTCGTAGGAGCCGGGGGTCGCGGATACGTAGACCACCTGATTGACACGCTCCTCGAACTCGGCGAAGTTCAGAGGCCGGTTGTCCAGAGCGGAAGGCAGGCGGAATCCGTACTCCACCAGCGTCTCCTTGCGGGAGCGGTCGCCGTGGTACATCCCCCGTATCTGCGGCAGGCTCATGTGCGATTCATCGATGAACAATAGGTAGTCGTCGGGGAAGTAGTCCAGCAACGTCCAGGGCGCGCTGCCAGCGGGACGCTGGGAGAGGTGGCGGGAGTAGTTCTCCACCCCCGCACAGAACCCGGCCTCGCGCAGCATCTCCAGGTCATAGTTGGTGCGGGCCTCAAGGCGAGCCGCCTCCAGCACCTTGCCCTGCTGTCTCAGCTCCCTCAGCCGCTCCTCCAGCTCCTCCTCGATCGTCTGCGCCGCCAGCCGGAGCTTCTCCTGCGAGGTGACGAAGTGCTTGGCGGGATATATGTCAACCGACGCCTGCTCAGCGAGCACCTCGCCGGTGAGCGGGTCTACCTGCACGATACGCTCCACCTGGTCCCCGAAGAACTCCACCCGCACGGCGGTCTCCTCGTAGGCGGGCTGTATCTCCAGCGTATCTCCACGGATGCGGAACTTGCCCCGGGTGAAGTCATAGTCGTTGCGCTCGTACTGCATGTCCACCAGCCGGTGGAGGAGCCGCTGGCGACTGTAGGTCTCGCCCCGGCTGAAGCTGAGGACGAAGCTCTGGTACTCCTCCGGCTCCCCCAGGCCGTAGATGCAGGACACCGAGGCGACGATCACGACGTCACGGCGCGTGAAGAGGGCCCGTGTGGCGGCGTGGCGCAGCTTGTCGATCTCCTCGTTGATATCCGCCTCCTTCTCGATGTAGAGGTCGGTGCGGGGAACGTAGGCCTCGGGCTGATAGTAGTCATAGTAGCTGACGAAGTACTCCACCGCGCTGCCGGGCAGGAACTCGCGCAGCTCCGAGTACAACTGGGCCGCCAGGGTCTTGTTGTGGCAGATGACCAGGGTGGGCCGCTGCACCCGCGCAATGACGTTGGCCATGGTGAAGGTCTTGCCGCTGCCGGTAACACCCAGCAGGGTCTGCTTCCGATAGCCCCTGCTCAGACCGTCAACCAGCTTATCCACGGCCTGGGGCTGGTCTCCGGTCATCCCAAACTCGGATACGACCTGGAACTCAGGCATGGTACCCCCGCCAGCAGGTCCTCATACCGAACAGTATATCCCTTGTCGGAGGGGGCGGCAATCAATCCGGTAGGAGCGAAGGGCTACTGCATCGCCTGGGCCAGGTACTGCTCCATGGTCTCGCCCGGGATAGCCCCGACCGCCACGGCACGGATTACGCCTTCACGGTCAATGAAGAAGCTGCTGGGGATACCGCGCACGCGATAAGCCGTGCCCACCTGCCCGCTAGTGTCAAGCAGAAAGGTCCAGGTGTAGCCGCCCTGCTGGACAAAGGAGCGCACCATTCCCGCGCTCTCCCTCAGGTCAACCCCCAGGACGACCACTCCGCGGTTGCGGTACTCCTGGTGCACTTCTTCAATGTCCGCCATCTCCATGCGGCACGGGCCGCACCAGGTGGCCCAGAAGTTGAGGAAGACCACCTTTCCACGGAAGTCGCTGAGGCGGACGGTGTTGCCGTCCAGGTCCTTCAGGGTGAAGTCCGGGGCGAGGCTGTCCATCACCGGGGCGGAGTTCCCCGGTGAAGCGGGGGCCGGCTCCTGCCCGCAGCCGGACAAGACCAGCACCGCGGTCAGTAGAACATAGAAGACACACCACAGAGCACTGTTCAGTTTGGCTCTCATCGAGACTCCGCCCTCCACAAACGTATACCATCCAGGAGTATATCCTTGGCGTCCCAATGAAACACGGTCCCGTGGTCATCTTTCACACAGTGAGTGGTAACGACGTGCTTGCCATCCGGCAGGCTATGCTTTACTATGAAGGAGGTGGCATCGGGCCAGTTATGTGACCGTATCCCACTGTGGAAGGTGCTAGTCAATCTGCCATCTTTGATCTTTGCCCAGATTTCGCATTCCTCAAACAGGTCATTGAGCACTTGACTGGATACTGCGGCAGTGGGTACCCTGGGCATATTGACACTCCTACCGAGGAGGTGGTGTCGTGAGTACAGAGATTGTCAACCTGCTGACCGCATATCTGATGGGATGGAAGAACATATGTGACTGTGCTGAATGGATATCTGGGATTGATTGGGATGATCCTGACCTCGACACGAATACAAGGGGGTTGATGGCGCGCATGGAGCTCCTGTCTACGGAGGTCCTGGAAGGGTTGCGGCCTGAAGCCGAGTTCCGAAAGCAAGCTGCCGAACTCGTTGCACGTGAGACTGGCTCCCTGTACAGCCAGCCTGAGCTTGGAGAAGAACCCACGGTAGCCGACTCCTCCAGTAACACTACCAATTGGCCTGTCATCCCTTCGGGGGCTGAGGTGTCACAATCCTGGAGTATATCACCTCAACTGGTATCTGAGTGAGAGACTGGTCGTCGAAAAGGATCCTGAACCAGTACAGCCCAGGCATCTCGAGCTTCATATTCACCCTGGATACTACGTTGTGACCTCGGCTTCCACCTTCAAGATGAACGCTCAGCATCATGGGTTCGAGCCTGATCCCCGACGGCAGTTCTGGCTCAATCTTGACGGTATGACTCCCACGTGCCTCTCCTGACTTCATGCTCAAGACGAGGAACCAGTTAAGCATAGCTGAAGGCATCTCATCGGGGGCAGTCGGGCCTTGAGCCGTGACGTTCATTCTGTCAACGACACGGATCAATGACAGGACACCGGACTTGTCCTCTATTACCTGTTCGCAAAACGCTGCGATGATCAGATACGGCCCACGCTCGAAAGCCACTTCGCACCTCCTGGTGACTCCTGGCCGATTACGGACGGGCTAACACAATAATAGCATGTGTTTTGGGCACCCACATACCCCAATGGTGTTCTGGCTCCTGCCAGGCACTTCGAAGCGAGGTGATACCTCACCCCCATCACTTCCCCCCCAGATACCGTAGCGCCAGCCTTATCTGATCCTCCAGGCTGAGGCTGTCGGAGTGGGGAAGCGAGGCGACGGCGCGGCTGGCCTCGGTGACCGAGTAGCCCAGGGAGGTCAGGGCTGCCAGTACCTCGGCGTGCTGGGCGGGGACTCCTCCCTCCGGCGCGGCTACCAGTCCGGCCCCCATCCTGTCCTTGAGCTCCAGCACCACCCGCTCGGCCATCTTCCTGCCGATGCCGGGTACCGTGGTGAGCAGCTGGGTGCTGCCGGTGGCGATGGCCATGGCCAGCTGCTCGGCCTTCATCGCCGAGAGCATCGCCAGGGCGAGTCTTGGCCCCAGCCCCGAAACCCCAATGAGGGTCTCGAAGAGACGAAGCTCGTCCACCGAGGCGAAACCGTAAAGGGAAATACCGTCCTCTTTCACATGGAGGTGAGTGTACAGGCGCACCTCTTCACCCACTGCTCCCAGCGTGCTCAGCAGGGAGGACGGCGCGTGGACCCGGAACCCGATTCCGCCCACGTTGACCACCGCCGCGTCGTTCTCCAGCGACTCCACCACCCCCCGCAGGCTGGCAATCACCCTCTCACCCTCATTTCTGCTCCGCCAGGACGTTACCCAGGTGCACCTCACTGAGATGGCAAAGGGCAGTCGCCAGAGCATCGGCGGCATCAGCTGGCTCGGGTACCTCGCTGAGACCGAGCTGGAGACTCACCATCTTCTGCACCTGCCCCTTGGAGCTCCCCCCGAAGTTGGCCACCCGCTGCTTGATCTGGGCAGGCGTATACTCATAGACTGGAATGCCGCTCCTGGCAGCGGCCAGAATGGCCACTCCCTGGGCCTTGCCAATGGCCAGCGCCGAGCTCACGTTCCGGGCAACGAAGGGTTGCTCCACTGCCACGGCATCTGGATGATAGCGAGAGACAAGCTCACATAGCTGGCCATACAGACTGCTCAGCCGCTCCGCTACCGGCAGGCGCGGTGCACTGCGCAGTGCACCGCAATCGACCATACCCACGCCATTGGGGCTGCTGTCAACCACCCCGTAGCCGACAACCACCGTGCCCGGGTCGATACCCAGA
>Ga0180434_10000349_pt1 | contig 68332 bp, 66 predicted proteins | sample SS_ome_7_FD_132453 | JGI IMG/M metagenome (GOLD analysis project Ga0180434, IMG submission 132453) | Hypersaline lake sediment archaeal communities from the Salton Sea, California, USA - SS_1_D_2 metaG | ecosystem: Environmental > Aquatic > Non-marine Saline and Alkaline > Hypersaline >...
CTCTTGTAAAACCACTTTTAGTATTCTCTTTACAGTGACATTTTGGGCAATGCATATCTTTTCTCCTTTTTGCAGTTTTAAAGAAGAAATTTTACTGAAAATATTTTTGATTAGCAATGCCCCGTAAATAAATGTTAAAGTGGATAATTTTCCTAAAACTTTATCTTTAAACGGAGAAAAAGTACAGACTTTTGATGATGATGAGGTTGTCTGGATAGAGGGCTTTTTATTTGAATCGATATCCAACTTACCAGTATAATTACTTTCCGACAAAAAGATAACCACCCTATGGATAAAATGCAGACAAACTCTCTTTCCCGTTTTCAGCATCGAGGGAATAAGATGCACTTTATTAGCCTCGGCTGTCCCCGTAATCTCGTTGATACAGAAGTCATGCTCGGTATTTTACTCAAAGCGGGCTATGAAGTGACTCCTAACCTTGAAGATGCTGATTATATCATTATCAATACCTGTGGTTTTCTTGAAGCTTCACGTCAAGAATCACTTGGGGCTGTTGAAGAGGTTTTAGAAGCGCGCAAAAAAGGAGCCCGGCTCATTGTAACTGGGTGTATGGTTCAAACACATGAAATGGAAATAAAAAAACACTTTCCCGAAGTAGATTATTTTCTAGGGTCTGGTGATGTTGAAAGCATCTTGAAAGCGGTAAAAGAGGATAAGCATGGGAGTCATGTCACAGATGCTCGGAGCTACTTAGAAGCAGGAGAAGTGCCCCGCCAGATTTCAACGCCTCACCACTTTGCTTACCTTAAAATTGCTGAAGGATGCCGGAAGCGTTGCGCTTATTGCATTATCCCAACAATTAAAGGGCCTCTTAAAAGTAAGCCTGTCGATCGCATTTTAAATGAGTTCTGTGCTCTCCGCAATCAAGGAGTTAAAGAGGTGATTCTCATTGCACAAGATCTGGGTGACTGGGGAAAAGACCAGGGTTTTAAACGGTCTGAAGGACTTATTCACTTGCTTCAAGAATTACTCAAAGAAGAGGGAGACTTTTGGATTCGTCTCCTTTACCTTTACCCTGATGAAATCACCTTTCCTCTTATTCAACTGATAAAAAGTGATCCACGTATCTGTCCCTACCTTGATATGCCCATTCAACATGTGAATAATACCCTTTTGAAAGCGATGCACCGTGCTACGTCTAAAGAGCAAATCATTGAAACCATTCAATGGCTACGTATGGAAATTCCTGAGATTTCTATTCGGACGAGCCTCATTGTCGGATTTCCAGGTGAAACAGAAAAACAGTTCCAAGAGCTCGTTGACTTTGTTCAAGAGTATCCACTCGATCAAGTTGGGATTTTCAAGTACTCTCAAGAACCAGGGTCGATTGCAGCTTCTCTTGCAAATCAAGTGGACGAAGCCATCAAAACAAAGCGTCAAAACCGCCTAGCAAAGGTGCAGCAGAAGGTCGTCGAGCAGCTTTTGCAAAAGCAAGTCGGAAAAACGTTTGAGGTTGTTGTCGAAGGGTATCATCCAGATTCTGATCTCCTGATGGTTGGGCGTCACCGTGGTCAATGCCCTGATATCGATGGCATTGTGATCATTAATGATTGTGATAAGGTCGAAGCTTTTGGAGAATACTATCAAGTTGAGATTACGGATGTCGCAGGTTATGATTTAGTGGGGGGAGTGGTCTCGAGCACTCTCCAACCGGCTTAATCATTTTTTTATTTTTTTGCTCTCCTGGGGTAAAATTTTTACTGGCTTGCCAAAAATTTCAAAACGCGGATAATACCGGACATCTCAGAATACAAGGTGTAATGATGGATATTTTTATTGAAACCACCCCCGTCTTCTCAGAGAAGACAAAAGCTTTTTCTAAAACTCTTTTACAAGTTGTCCTAGGAAGTGTTTTTCTAGCCCTTTGCTCAAAAGTATCGATTCCGATGCAACCTGTACCGATGACTCTCCAAACGCTAGGTGTTTTTCTTCTAGCCATTATGATGGGTGGTCGTAATGCTGGCTTGGCAGGACTTCTTTATCTTGTTCAAGCAACAGTTGGATTACCTGTATTAGCAAATGGAATTTCGGATCCACTTTGGATGGTTGGACCCACTGCAGGATACCTTTTTGGATTTCCAATTGCTGCTTATGTTATTGGGACATTGGCTCATAAGAAAAAAGACTCATCTCTTTGGGTGATGTTTTCAATTTTCTGTGGCCAACTGGTGATTTACTCTTTAGGAGTTCTTTTCTTGTCTCGCTTTGTTGGTTTCAAAATGGGAATGACTTTGGGTGTTCTCCCATTCTTACCATTAGCTGGATTTAAACTCCTTTTGGCATCTTCTATGAGTGGACTTTATTTGCGTTTTAAAAAGAGATTCGCTTAATTAGACTTATATGAGCATAGATCCAAAACTGCTAAGAGAAGATGGAGGTCCTCCCCGGGTAGGGATTTCCTCAATGGTTATACGAGAAGGGAAAGTCTTACTTGGTCGAAGAAAAGGATCACATGGTGCAGGGCGCTGGTCCACACCAGGTGGCCATTTGGAGTATGGAGAAACCGTTGAAGCATGTGCCAAACGGGAACTCTTAGAGGAGACCGGCCTTAAAGCTAAGTCCATTACATTTGGTCCCTATACAAATGATGTGATTGCTCCAGATGGAAAGCATTACATCACCCTTTTTGTTTTTATTACAGAATTTGAAGGAAGCCCAACCTGTTGCGAACCAGAAAAATGCGAAGGTTGGGAATGGTTCACTCTTGATCAGCTTCCTTCACCCCTTTTAACACCGCTCACAAGTCTTATCCAAGAGTTTGGGATAGATAACTTGAGGCGGTTGAGTCGGTAGCGTTTTTGGCATGGCGAAAAATGTGATGACACCGAGGGCACTGAGGTAAAGTCCTGGAGCTCCTACCCATCCGGTTAACTGAAAGAGCCATAAACCGAAAGCACATGTACTTCCACCAAATAGTTGCGATCCAATAGCTTTACTGAGCGAGATGAGTGTGTAGCGATATTCAACTGGAGTTGTTTCCACAGCCCAAGCATAAAGAGGTGCTGAAAAACCAACTCCAAGCACAACAAAAATGATACGTATAGTCGATACAGTCAATATATTGGCATGGCTGAGTGCAGTGAAGAGAGGGAAAGCCATAGCAACTATAAGCATAAGAAAGAAAAGCATTGTTTTTTGGTAGGACAGACGCATGGCTAAGTATCCAAAAACTGGAAGAAGAAAGAGGTCGAGAATGAGAATCCACGTCCCTATCCACACAGAATCAGTTTGTGTCAACTTTGATACAAAAGGAAGATACCCATTCATTAACGTCGTGACACTTTCGTAGATGGCGTAGGAAAATCCCATCCCTAAACAAAGCGTTACAAAGATCCGTTTATGTTTCCATAGGACTTGATAAGTCGGTTTGGGTTTTTCTTTTTTCTGAAAAAAATGTTCCTCCTGAATAAACAGACGAAGGCCCATGCCAACAAGAGCTGTTGAGGCCCCGGCAAAATAGAGAACGCGCCAGTAAGTTTCAACAAGATTAAACTGAGCAAGTAGCGTAACGGAAATTGAGGCAATCAAAATACCAAGGATACAGGAACAGTCATAAAAACTACTAAAGAGGCTTCGTTTTTTGGGGTCACAGTTTTCTAAAATAAGAAGAGCTCCTCCCGTTACTTCTCCAGCAGCAAAGAAGTTTTGAATGAGCCGAGCTAAAGCGAGCAAGAGGGGTGCAATCCACCCAACTTGCTGATATGTTGGAAGAAAACCCATCAAAAAGGTGATGGTAGCCATTCCAATTAATGTGAGAGTAAGGGCTTTTTTTCTTCCTTGACAGTCTCCAATTTTTCCAAAAACAAGGGCACCAATCGGCCGGGAAAGAAGGCCCAAAGGCATAATCCCAAATGTTAAAATGAGTGAAAGAAGAGGAGATTCAGTTTGAAAAAATAAAGGCGCCAAAAAAGGCGCTAAAAAAGCGAACAAAAATTTGTCATAATGTTCAAATAGATTACCGACTGCTGCGGCAAAAAAATAGGATGGCTTATTCATCGAGACACTCCCTACGCTAGTATTGTCTAGATCAGGTAATAAGGGTTGGACCCATTGTCCTTTCAGCCAAGAACCTTTGGTTCTGGCACCCCTGTGTTTTTACAAATGATAGCTTAGCAAGATTTTAAGACTTTTTCAAGTCATAGTCATGAAACGTTATTAAGTCTTCTATGATAGAAGGCCGCTTGGCTTCGGTTGCAAAGCCTGTTTCGACAAGACGTCGAGTCATTTCATGTGGAGTGACACGATGAAGACGTCGGTAATCTCGAATTGGATGGTCTAACTGGGGGGCCTCTTGATCTTTAGGGAATCGTTTAGATTTTGCCCAATCTGTACCCACAGCTTCTTGGAGTTGAATGAAGCATTGCATCATTGATTTTGTTGCAAACTCAGAGCAAACACTTTGCTTTTGATTGAACTGAGCTCTTTGCGCTAGATCCTTTTTAAACGGATTCCAGCGTAGCCCAACCCCAACAAGAAAACGACGTGAAGCAGGATTATGAAGGTTTTTATAAGGTTCATGATGTTTGAAGTAACTACGAAGGAGCCGGTTGTATTTAGTTTCTAAAGCTTGTTGCCAATTTTTTCCATATAGCTGCTCAAGCTTTTTTCTATTTTGATCATTTCCCGTTAGTTTCTCTAAATTAAATTCCATGGTCTTGAATGTGCGGCTATAAAGCGACCGCCTTCCCTCTCTAAAAGTCGCCCAGATATCGGCTTCAACATCTTGTTTTTTTTCGTTGCGATATCCAACAGAGGCATGAAAAATAGGGGTTCTAAAGAGGTATTTAAAAACAACGGTATCAAATAATCCTCCCCAGAAGTTACGTTTTGCTGCGTAATTGTGGATATCGTAAAAAATGAGCGTTCCACTTTTCGCATGAGGAGCTTGTCTCTCAGCAATGTTGTGGACTTGATTTGTGAAATTTGACACGCGGTGAATTTTACTGGCTAAGGCACCAAGAGGTTGCTCTTTTGATTGATAGAGTCCCATCTTTTTGAACTTTTGCAAAATAGGAACGAGTTTAGACATATCTTCGATCACAATAAGATCACGATGAGTCAGTTTTTGTTCTGGACTAAGTGTTCCAACCATCCCTTTTTTTCTCAGCATTGGTTGGATATGTTTGACTTTTTCAACAGCCCGGTCAAGGTTTTCTAGCGACTTTGTTTTATGAGAAAAGGTTGCAATAGTTTGGAGCATTTTGCGATCGACGAGAGAATCATCTTTCAACTGAGAACGAAGGGTTAAAACTGCTTGGTTTAAGGCTTTGTTTCCAATGCTTTTTTCTATGAAGTTTCTGGCTTTTTCTGGTGGAACTGAAGAAGAACTAAGCGATTTGAGGACTTCTAAATCAGAGGCAGAAAGACCTGATCTTTTTACAAGTTTTTCTAAAACAAAATTTATATTTGACTGTTGCTGAGATGTAGAAGGCATTTTTTGCATTGCAGGCAAGACCTTTGCTAGATCATAGCTACGCCATCCAGTTAAAGAGCAGAAGGCTCGCACAATCCGACTAAAAAAATGATTTTGCTCAAACTGGATATTTTGCTTTGAATCGACATAGGCCCAGATTTTTTGACCTGATGCATAAGATTGATCTAAACTGATCCCCATTCTTTGTCTCCATGTCTATTTGGAGTATATTATATATTTAAAATGATAATAATTACAAATTGTTTTTATTTTGTAATAATTAAAAATTTAATTCTTTTAAAATAGTTTGAAGAAAGTTTTGACGCCGCTTTTCCGATTCGGCAAGTGGAAAGCAAACTTCTGGAGGAGTGTTTTCTTTGAAAAGGGCTGAAGGCCTCACTTCAAAATGGACTCCACTAAGTAGAGCCTTTCCCTTTCCCACTTCACAGGAAATAATTGCTGCTTTATTGTCATGATCGGCATAGGTGCCAATGACTTTGACCGGGTGATCATGTGCTTCAGCAAAGTAACACCCTCCGTTATAATAAAATGGGAGGGTTTCATCTTGCAGCTTAATAAGAGGAGCATGAGCTCCGCTTTCACTGCCATAGTCAAAAGGACGGAACTGAAATAGGGTCCCTATCGCAGAGCCAGGGAAAAAATGCAGGTCCCGCGTTTCATGAACCTCTAGCTTTGTTCCTTTCTCAAAGATCACTTCTTTAGCAGCAAAATAAGCGCCTGCACAAATGCCAAGAAATTTCCCTCCCTCATGGACAAATTGCTTAAGATTTTCAACTCCTCTTCCTTTAAGGCGTCTGTCATAGGGAATATCTCTTCCCCCAGGCATGATAAAAAGGGTTGTGTGTTCTTGCCATTTCCCTTTGGCAACCCATTCATGTGTGATAGGCTCAATTGTCGCCTGTGGTATGAGCGCTTTGAAAGTGGCTAATGTTTCTTGAAGAGAAAAGGTGCTGACCCCTTCATCAGCATAGATCAAAATGTTCATTCAAAAATCCTCTGGAAATCTAATTTTTCTCCGGCAAGGACGTAAGCAACTGAGGAGATTTTTTCGGTTTTTTTCATGAGGACTTTAAAGTAAGATTCGTACTCTTTACGTGACTCATTTTGTTCTGGAGCGCGAAGTCCAAGGAATGTGAGATTAGCATCTGTTGAGTACTCTGCAATATGAGAGTAAAAATCATCTGTTTCATCTAAATAAGGTTTGAAGCAAAGATTTTTAAAGCGAAGGACTTGATAGTATTTTCCAAAGAGCTTTGTGACATGTTTGCGAGCGGCTTCGTTAGGAACAAGCGTTTTAATCGTAATCGTAGCTCCCAAATAGGTCTTATCGTTTTGCATGATGTGAGCAAGGGCTAAGCTAAGCTCAAAGTTGCAGTGGTATTTACCTCCCCACCACAGATCGATATGCTTATCTTTTTTCTCTTGGCGAAAGGCAAGGTTATCTTCGTCAATTTTTAGGAGAACAATATTTTTTTGAAGTTTAAAAGTTTCGATGAGGAGTTCACAAAAAGAAGAAATTTTTTCTGGATCAGTAGGTGCTTTTAAGATGATAGTATTAGGTTGCAAGGGACCCAAACCATAGTTTTGGACAATCTGATGATTACCAAGAGCTGCTTGATCTTGTGCATTGATATGGTAAAAGCAAGCGATATCTTTCTTAGCAAAATAATCTGCAAACGCTTCTCTGACAGTGTCAATGGCATCCTCTTGTTTTTCTAGGGTAGTTCCGTAGGTCAAGAAGCCTTTGGCTTGGTTTAATGTGTGGGCAAAATGAATGGTGTTCGTTTCCTTAAGAGAAGGGTCTACAATTGCCAAAATGTTCGGGCGCCAACTTTTAGGATTTTTCTTAATGTGAACGAGTTTATTGGTTGCAGTTGAAGCAAAAAAAGAAAAGATACTATAGCGGATGTCATCCCAGTTTCCCTTGAGTTTGCGTTTGGTTGTCCAAAAACAAAGGGCTCCAACAAGAAAAAGCACGATGAAGCTAGCACCGGAGTTGATCATAAACATGCTCATGAGGCAGGCAACTGTTCCAAAAAGAGATAGTAGAGGTGGGGTACGAAATAAAGGGCGCCAACTGGGGTTTTTGAGAAGGGATTCAAAAAATGCAACAAAGTTAAGCAGACCGTAAGTCATCAGGCAAACCATCGATAGAACAGGAAGAAGGTGGTTCATATCCGAAAGGATAATCAAAAGCGTTGAAATTGAAATGATCATCAGACTTGCTGTGCGAGGATGGTTGGCTTTGCCGTATCCTTTAGATAAGAATGAAGGAAGGATTTTATCTTTTGCTAACGCTTGCAATGTACGAGGGGCAGTTAGAAGACCCCCAAGTGCGCTTGAAAGAGTGGCTCCCCAAACACCTAAAATAAACAGAATACTGTATTTAGAAACATAGTGAATGATGAGTGGATGTGAACGTAAAAGATCTGCCGAAACTTGCGAAGAAAGAAATAAGCAAAGGCTGGCGTAAACGAGGTAAGCAGTCAAAACAGAGGCGAGCGATCCAATTGCAAGAGAGCGAGAAGGTGTTTTCAAGTCTCCTGACATTGCCATGCCTGATTCAATTCCAGTTGCAGCAGGAAAGAATAAGGCGAATGCAGGCCAAAAAGTGAGGGCTAAAGTAGAAGGAGTTGCAGTGATTTCACTAGGAATATGGCTACCACTTCCCATAAAGACTGAGACTATTGCAGAGAGCACAATAAAGTAAATCATCCCTTGCGCTTTGAGGGCAAAATCAACGGGAAATGAAGAGACAATAGCAAGACCTAAAATGGTACAGAGCTCAAGAGAAGTCAGTGAGTAATGAGGGAAGATCTCTTGAAGTGAGATGGCAAATCCTGAAACACAAACAGCAATGGTAGTGAGTTGAGCAACAGAGAGAAGAATACCAATTGCACTCCCAAACTCCATGCCAAGTGAGCGAGAAATAATGTAATAAGACCCTCCACTTCCAACTCGCATGTTGGTTACGATTGAGGTTAGTGAAAGGCTGGTGACAAAAAGAATTGTTGAGGAAATGAGAATGATTAAACTCATTTTCCAAGGTCCAATATGCCCTGTGATCCAACCAAGGCGTATGAAGAGGATTACCCCAAGCATCTGTAAGACGCTAGGCAGGTAGACTCCAGAAAAAGTTCCCAATCCGTCTCCCTTAACATGGGGTGTCTCTGGAAACCACTCAGTAAATGGGCGTTTTAAGGTTTCAAGAATAGCCATACCAAAAAATCCTAAAATGACATAAAAACGATTATAACAAGCAAGAGGTAATATGGAAAAGGCGACTTTTGCAGCTGGGTGTTTTTGGCATGTTCAAAAAGTTTTTGATCAGGTGAAAGGAGTAGAAAAAACGCGTGTTGGCTATACTGGAGGACACACCCAGGCACCTAATTATGAAGAGGTTTGCAAAGGAACAACAGGTCATGCGGAAGCCATAGAAATTGTCTTTGATCCTCAAAAAGTTTCTTATGAAAAATTATTAGAAACTTTTTGGGAAATGCACGACCCAACGACTTTGGACAGACAGGGGCCAGATGTAGGGCGGCAGTACCGCTCAGCAATTTTTTATCATACGCTTAAGCAATTAGAGCTTGCTGAAGCGTCTAAAGAAAAGGCTGTCGATTGCTTTGAAGATCCTATCGTCACAGAAATCACTGAGGCTTCCGTTTTTTATGAAGCAGAAGCCTATCATCAGAAATACTTTGAAAAAAAAGGTTAGTAACTCGTCATTTTCTTTTTCTTCCCTATGGCGTAATCAAAACTGACTTTGCCTGGTCCTGAAAAAAACATCCAAAGGAAGATCAAAGCATAGAGGACTTCGGGAAGGTAGAGGAAGTTTTCAATCATCATAATACCTCCGTGAACAGCGACAGAAGCAATACGATCAGTAATTAAAGCAACCAACATAATAAAAAACATGATAAAAGCTGCAAGTGAAGTCAAAAGACCAATTAAAATAAGACAGCCACAGAGAAGTTCAACGATGGGAACAAAATAAGAGTTAAAAACAGGGAAAGGGATTTCAGCCGTCATCATTGTTTTCAACAATCTTTCGTGTTGTTCAGCATCAAATAGTTTGAAAAACCCGGATAAAATGAAAAACAGCCCAAGACAGATTCGCATAATAAAAATAGGCAGCCATTCAGTTTGTCGCTTGTACTGCCCAAGCTTAGAAAAAAAATCATACATTATAGAGGTACCTCACTATCATCACCTTACTTTTTCAATAGAGAGTTTCAGAGTTTTCTTTCAATAAAGAAGTTGATTTCATTCGCTGTGATCGGTAACGTATGTTGTCAATACCAATCATGTTTCAAAATTTGGGAGTTTGCAAAAGGCTGATTCCTTTTCAAGAAATGGAAGTGATGCAGATAAGGATGCAATCAAAGCGCGAACCTGAATTTTGGGATAGGATTGGTAGAAAACAAAAAAGATAGTGATGTTAATGAAAAGGCTAACCTGTTTTTTTCTGCTTTGTTGCAGCTTACTTTTTGGGTCGATTGAAGACTCAGTCGTTAAAATTTATCAAACACGCAATACTTATGATTATGAATCCCCTTGGAGTTCTCCTTTTCAGGAAAGATCGAGTGGTTCAGGTTTTATTATTTCAGGGAACCGTATTCTGACAAACGCGCATGTTGTTTCTGATGCAGCATTTATTCAAGTGAAAAAAGCAGGTGATGTTGAAAAGTATTTAGCAGAAGTTGAATGGGTGGGGCATGATTGCGATTTAGCCGTTCTCAACATCTCAGACGAATCTTTTTTTATTGATACAAGACCTTTAGAATTTTCTCTGGAGATCGCTCCTGTCCAAGCGGAAGTAAAGGCTTTGGGTTATCCAATTGGAGGAGAAGATCTGTCCATCACACGAGGGATTATTTCCCGAACAGAGGTTAGGCGCTATGCATATAGCGGGACATCTCTTCTCTGTTCACAAATTGATGCCGCAATAAATCCTGGGAATAGCGGTGGTCCTGTGCTGGAAAATGGGCAAGTTGTTGGTGTTGTCCATCAAGGGGCTTATGGTGGACAAAATCTTGGGTACATGATCCCTATTCCAATCATTCAGCATTTTTTAAAAGAAATTGATGAAGGAAAATATCATGGGTTCCCAAAGGGGGGAGTCAGATTTCAAACGATGGAGAATCCAGCACTTCGATCCTTTTATCAGTTAGAGCAAGGAGGAACGGGCGTTTTAGTTACTGTTGTTCATGAAAATTCATTTTTTGAAGGAATACTCTTTCCCGGAGATGTGATTCTCTCCATTGATGGGATTCCAATTGCAAATGATGGAACGATTGATTTTGAACACAGAAAACGTGTTTCTTTATCTCACTTATTCTCACTGAAATATTACGAAGACTTTGTTGATTTAGAAATATTGAGAGAAGGCGAAAGAATTACCCTCTCTGTTCTTTTAGAAAGTAAGCGTGCAGGTCAAGACTTACTTGGAGATACTGAATACAATAAGCGGCCCACTTACTTTATCATTGGAGGCCTTGTTTTTCAGCCGTTGACGATTAATTACCTCGTTCATGCATTTGAAAATAGTTCCCCTGCAATTAACCTTCTTTATTATCTCAGGCATGGAAAAGTTTCTGAAGACCGTTCTCAAGTAGTGGTCCTGAGCCGTGTCCTTCCAGATTCTGTAAATGTCGGGTATCAATCTCTTTCAGATGAAGTGGTAACAGCTGTCAATGGAGTAAAAGTCCGCAACATTCAAGATCTAGTTGAAGCTTTTGAAAATTGCGACAGTCCATACTATCGCATTACTTTAGAAAGTGATGCTGAAATCGTTCTTGATCGAAGCCAAGTATTTGATCGAAATGAAAAATTGATGAAAACCTATTTAATTTCTCATGACCGCTCAGAAGATTTAAGATGAGATTTGCTGTTTTATTTATATGCCTAACATCCTCTCTTTTTGCAGCAGACTACCGGTTTTCTGGGACATCAAAAGAGCGCCATGATGAAATGGTTCAGCATTATGATGAGGTGAAGACTCAACCTCCTATTTGGGATCGCAAGTATTTAACAGGTGATTGGGGTGGAGGGCGTGCCAAGCTTGCTCGCGATGGAGTAACGATTGGATCGAGCTATGTAGCTGATATTCTTGGAAATCCTGTTGGAGGAAATGCTCACGGAATTACTTTTGCAGGGTCATTTGGAGTTGATCTCAATATTGATTTCGGAAAATTTTCAACTTTAAAAGGTCTTGAATTTTATACGTCTATTGTTGCCCGTACGGGAACGAATCTGAGTGCAAAAAAAATTGGTAACCAGTTCAATGTCGCACAGGTTTATGGTGGGCAAAACATCCGCTACAATGAGCTTTATTTCAAGTTAACGCTTTTTTCGGGTTATCTCATGATGAAAGCAGGACGTCTTGATGGGGGCAATGACTTTTTACAATCTGACCTTTATTATAAATATGTCAACAACGGCTTCGATGGAAACCCTGTTGCAATCTTTCTCAATAGCCCTGCATTTGTTGCTTACCCCAATGCGACTTGGGGATTTCTCTTGCAATTTTATACATATAAGCGGCTTTTGGCAAAATTTGCCATCTATGTGGCTGAACCTGATGTTTTGAAGAATCGTTATCATGGTTTTAATTGGTCATTTAATGGAAGTGATGGTGCTCTTCTCATGACCGAATGGTCTTATCAGGTTAACCAGCTAAAAGCAGATACAGGTTATCCCGGTAATTACCGCGCTGGCTTCTATTACGTGACTGACCAATCTGGAATGAAGTTTAAAGGTGGGCACTTTCATAGAGATTGGGGGTATTATTTTTTAATCGATCAAATGATTTATCGCCATGGTGATTCAGATCGAGGGTTAACTCCATTTATTGCCCTTCTTTTTGCTCCGAAAGACCGTAATATCCTGCCATTTTATCTATCGTCTGGACTTGTTTATAAAGGGCTTTTTTCTGCGCGACCACACGATTATACTAACTTAGGGTTTATTTACGGAAAGTATAGCTCAGATTTGCGTGCTGCTCAAGAGCTTGCTAAGCAGACACACCTACTCGGTCCTTTTGGCAATCGTCCTCAAAATTTTGAGGCGATTATTGAACTGAACCACTGGTTTCAAGTGAACCAATGGTTTCAAATTGTTCCCGATATCCAATATGTCATCAACCCTAAAGGATTTGGAAATATCCCTGATGCTCTTGTTATTGGAGCTCAAGTCGGCGTCATTTTTTAAATCATGTTGCATAACTCATGCAAAATCAAATGGAGGAGAATAAAGGTTATGAGAAGCCTCGCTGCTTTTGTTTTATTGCTTAGTTTTTTTTGCTTAGCTCATGCTGAAGAAGAGAGTTTTCTTCTTGTTGATGCAGGTACAAATGAGGTGATTTTTGAGCTAGGGACAAATATTGACCAAAGAGTGACTCCTCGGTCAACTTTTAAAATTGCCTTATGTCTCATGGGTTTTGATGCTGGAATCTTAAAGAATCAAGAAAATCCAGTATGGGACTTCCAAGAGGGATATGTGGCTGCTCTCGATGCATGGAAAAAGCCACAAACTCCCTATTCTTGGATCAAAAATTCATGCCTTTGGTACTCGCAAGTTTTAGCTGTGCAATTAGGTTTAGAGACGATTCAAGACTATTTAACGGCTTTTGAGTATGGAAATCAGGATATATCAGGAGGGTTGACAACAGCATGGCTGGGAACCTCTCTGGAAATTTCTCCTAGAGAACAAGTGAATTTTATTCGGAAAATGATTCAAGGAAAGTTACTGATTTCTAGAGAAGCTACTCTTATCACAAAATCTATTTTATTACTTGAAACCCTTTCAGAAGGATGGGAACTCTATGGTAAAACAGGGCATGGCTGGGAAGGAAGTCAACCAGTCGGATGGTTTGTTGGTTGGGTTGAAAAAGGGGAGAAGAGCTTGGTCTTTGCTTATATTATCCGAGAAGACCAAATGAATCCTAGAGAGCGAATTCCTAGAGTCAAACAGCTACTCTCAGAAGTTTGGAGTGCTGAAGAGTAAAATTTTGAAAAAGTAAATGCGCTCGATCACATGTGTTTAGTTATTTTTTCAGTTAATAATTAATAGTTATTATTAATATCTATAATTTAGTTTACTCGTTATTAATTTCCGTTTTTATTATAATTAATTAGGTTTTATTAACTTTTTAAATATATTTTATATGGGGAAAAGATAATGGGTAGTGAAACTCAAGGAATCCAAGCCAGTCAAACAGTCGCTGGTTGGATGATTGATAAGATGACAGACTGGAGAAATGAGGAAAGTTCTTGGTTTGGCTCTTTTTGTAAACGTGTCACAACAGAAATTGGTTATGGCATAGCAGCTATCGTTGGAGCAGTAGAAACAGTAGCGAAAGGGGCTCTTGGAATTTTTCTTACTCTTTTTAGTTTATGTTTACCGAAGAATGCGCGCGAAGCTGTTTTTGATGAAGCTGCGGTACCTTTACTTGATTCTGCTATTCTGTCCGGATGCTCAACTGTGTTATCGGTTACAAGCTTAGCTGAAAACTTTTTTGTAGATGAGATCAATTTACAGGGTCATTTTAATACACTTTTTGGGTGGATTCCATTTGAAGCGGAGTAAGTTTTAGCATCCGGGCGTAAGCTCGGATGCAAATATTTTCTTGCGTCTACGGCATGTCTTCACTAATGTGAAGATATGAAGCCCAAGACTCTCAATGTTTTTTTTCTAGCGACGATGAATGTCGCTGTTGTCATGAGCCTGCGCGGCTTGCCCATGATGGCAAAAGAAGGATTTACGCTTCTTTTTTACCTTGGCTTTTCTGCGATTATCTTCTTAATTCCTACCTCTCTTGTTTCTGCAGAGTTGGCAACAGGATGGCCAAAAAGTGGTGGGGTTTATCACTGGGTAAAGGAAGCTTTTGGAGATCATGTGGGGTTTGCAGCTATTTGGCTGCAGTGGATCCAAAATGTGATTTGGTATCCGACTATTTTAGCTTTTGCTGCTGGTGCTCTTGCTTACTTTTTTTTCAGTCCTGAACTCGCAAATAATAAGTGGTTCAATGTCGCTGTGATTCTCATTGTTTATTGGGGAGCAACGCTGATTAATTTTAGAGGGATTGTCGCTTCAGGTTGGCTCAGTACACTTGGGGTCATTTGCGGCACAATCTTTCCTGGTGCTTTGATTATTTTGCTTGGGATTATTTGGATTGCACAAGGCAATCATCTTGCTTTTATGAATAGAGAAGTCCATTTTTTTCCCGATTTGAGTCACTTTCAAAATGTTGCATTCTTAGCTGGTGTGGTTCTGCTTTTTGCAGGAATGGAAGTTTCTGCGGTGCATGCAAATGAAGTCAAAGATCCAAAAAAAGACTATCCCAAGGCAATCTTTTTAGCAGCACTGATCATCTTGATTGTCTTTACATTTGGAGCCATTTCAATTGCATCTGTTCTTCCTGCAGCTAAAATCAGTTTAACTGCAGGGCTTATGCAAGCTTTCAAACTACTTTTTGCCACATTCCATTTGGATTGGATGCTTCCGATTGTTGGATTCTTAATTGCATTTGGAGCGATAGGGGGAGTGGGTGCATGGATTGTTGGCCCAAGTAAAGGGCTTTTTGCAACAGCAAAAGAAGGAGATATTCCTCCTATTCTTGAAACAACAAATAAGCATGGTGTTCCCACGCATATTTTGATTATTCAAGGGATCATTGTGACAGTACTCACACTTGTCTTTCTTTTAATGCCAACAGTCAATTCGGCGTTTTTTCTTTTAACGGCGCTGACAGCAATCTTATATCTCATTATGTATGTTTTACTTTATGCCGCAGCGATTCGGCTCCGTTATACCCAGCCAGATGTGCATCGTGCCTATAAAGTTCCTGGAGGAAACTTTGGGATGTGGTGTGTTGCAGGTCTTGGGCTTTTGGGAGCTGTTTTTGCGATCATTGTTGGGTTTTTTCCACCGAAACAACTCACAGTTGGAAGTCCCTCTTTTTATGTGACATTTCTGTTTATTGGGATGCTAGTTTTTTGCTTAGCCCCCATCTTCATCATTCATTTTAGAAAACCCTCTTGGAAACTTAAAGGTAAGTGATGCTTTCAAAAAAAAATCGTCTCGAGCAACTCAAAGAATCTGAAAAAGGACATAGTTCTACTTATAGCTCTCGTTACTTTAAAGAACCGATTCCGAAGTACGAATTTCCTGAAAAAAGCATGCCAGCAAATGCGGCTTATCAGTTGATCCATGACGAGCTGAATATGGATGCAAATCCTGCACTCAATTTAGCGAGCTTTGTGACAACTTGGATGGAGCCTGAAGCACAAAAACTCATTTCAGAAAATCTTCATAAAAATTTCATTGATCATGATGAGTATCCACAAACCGAAGTGATTCACAAGCGCTGTATCAATATGATGGCACGTCTTTTTAATTCTCCAGAAGAGTGTAACTCAATTGGTGCTGCGACCATTGGTTCATCTGAAGCAATCATGCTTGGTTTGCTTGCTCATAAGTGGATCTGGAAAAGGCGAGCCAAACCAGGGGCAACGCCAAACATCATTTTTGGGGCTGAAGTCCATGTCTGTTGGGAAAAGTTTGCTCGCTACTTTGATGTTGAAATGCGCGTGATTCCCTTAGAAAAAGGAAGGTACACCATTACAGCAGATGCTGTAGCAGAATTAATTGATGAAAATACGATTTGCGTGGGAGCAATTTTAGGTACAACTTATTCGGGGCAATCTGATCCCATTAAAGAGATCAATGACCTACTGATTCGTATAAAAAAAGAAAAAGGGTGGGATATCCCTCTCCATATTGATGCAGCAAGTGGAGGGTTTGTCGTACCTTTTACAAATCCCGATTTTGAATGGGACTTTCGCCTGCCCCAGGTGAAGTCAATCAATGTTTCTGGTCATAAATATGGTCTCGTCTACCCTGGAATTGGTTGGATTCTGTGGCGTGATGAAAAAGATTTTCCTGATGAACTTGCGTTTAAGGTCAACTACCTTGGAGGTTGGATGCCAACTTATACGCTCAATTTCTCATGTAACGGGGCCTTTGTTTTAGCGCAGTACTATAACTTTTTACGTCTTGGAAGAGAAGGGTATGCGCACATCATGAACAACTGTGTGGATAATGCTCACTTACTTGGAAAAAAACTTGCTCAATCAGGAAAGTTTGAAATGATCAATGATGCTCAAATGTTGCCAATCGTTGCAGTTAGACTTAAAGATGAGATCAAAAGCTACACAGTCTATGATTTATCAAGTAAGCTCAGGGAGCGTGGTTGGGTGGTTCCTGCCTATACAATGCCTCCTAAAGCCGAGGAGATTGCACTACTTCGGGTTGTTGTTCGGGAACACTTTAGTCGCGACATGGCAGAGATTCTCTTTCAAGATATCATGAAAGCTTGTGAGGCTTTGGAAAGTAAAAAATCCATTGCTGAAAGGGTTTCAGAGGAAAAACCTCATCCTATTTGCTAGTAAAACCATTGTGTTCAAGCAAGGCATCAATAGAAGGGTCTCGACCTCGGAAATGGCGGAAGACTTCCATCGGATGAAGACTGCCTCCAAGTTGCAAGAAGGTCTTTTTAAATCGCTCTCCCACTTCGCGCAAAGCAGACTCATTTTCTAGCCCCGCTTCTTCAAAAGCGCTGAAGGCGTCTGCGCTAAGGACCTCGGCCCATTTATAGCTGTAATATCCAGCTGCATAGTCGTCATCGCCGAAAATATGGTGAAAAGAACAAAGAAACTTGTCTTCTTCTAAGCAGGGAATATGTGAGGTAAACTCACACATATCGTACCAAATTTTGAAAGGAGAAATTGTACTACTCGGATCAAACTGGTCATGCAGTTCAAGATCTGTCATTCCATATTTGAGCTGCGCGAGCATCCCGAGGCCTGATTGATAAGTTCGGGTAGCGAGAATCTTATCGATGAAGGCATCTGGTAGAGATTCTCCTGTGACGTAGTGAGAGGTAATTTTTTTAAGAGTTGCCGGATGGTAACACCAATTTTCCATGAATTGACTCACCATTTCTACAGCATCCCATTCAACGCCATTGATTCCAGAAACAGTTGCATAGTCGATTTCTGTAAGCATATGTTGAAGTGCATGGCCAAATTCATGGAAGAGAGTTTCAACTTCACGAAATGTAAAAAGAGCGGGAATGTTCTCAAGTGGAGGTGTGGCATTGCAGACAATGTAAGCAATCGGGCTTTGTCTCATATCGCCATAGCTATAACGGTTGCGACAGGAGTCCATCCAAGCACCTCCTCTTTTTGTTTGAGGACGCGAATAAGGATCGAGATAGAAGGATGCGATTTGGTTTCCCTTTTCATCACGAATAACATAGTAGCTGACATCCATGTGCCAAACAGGTGCTTTGAAGTGGGCAGGTTCAATGCTAATCCCAAAAAGGGTATGACACAGTTCAAAAAGTCCATTTAAGACTTTAGGAAGGGGAAAGTAGGCTTTCAACTCATCTTCAGAAAGATTGAATTTTTCTTCTTTTAACCTCTCAGACCAGAAGGTACAGTCCCAGGGCATAAGTGGTCCTTCAAAGCCAGATGCCTGCGCAAACATTTCAATTTCTTCGAGATCTTTTCTTCCAACATCCCATGAGGCATCGCGCAAGCCATGGAGAAATGTTTTGACCGTATCGACATCGGGAGCCATTTTTTTTGTCAGGCTGAGGTTGGCATAGGACTCAAAGCCTAAAAGATCGGCAATTTCTTTTCTTAAGGCAAGTTGATTCAGGATGTTTTCTGAGTTGTCATAGGAACCAATGGATGCCTTTAAGATTTGCCCTCGGTAAAGCTGTTCTCGTACTTCACGCGACTGGCAGTGGCGCATGACGGGGAGGTAAACCGGAGGATTAAGGCTAAGTTTCCAAGGACCTGTTTCAGGAGTGGAAACAGGGTCTTCACTTAATTTGGAATAGTTGTAGGCGTGAGAAGCAAGCTGCAGAATATTCTCTGGAATGCCAGCCATTAATTTTTTATCCTGGACAATCAGGGAAAAGTTTTTGATAGCATCAAGAACATTGGCATTGTAAATAGACTGAAGTTCATTCAAGCTAGAAATTAGTTCATTGAATTGCTCTTTTTTTTCTCCTTCTAGCCCGATTCCGCTCAATTCGGCTTCCATCAGGCGTCCATCTAAAATACGCTTTTGCGCTGGAGATAAAATACTCCATTCATCACCTTCTTTAATTTGCTTGTATGCCTGAAAAAGAGGTTCACTTTGTTTAATGCGTAGGATGAGTTCGGTCCACATGGGTTCAACTTGAGCCCAGGCTTGACGAAGGTCAAATGAGTCCATTACCATCTTTAGATGCATCATCGGACCAACAATGCGATGGATTTCTTCCTCAATAGCTTCTAGAGGAGTTAAGGTGTTTTCCCAAGAAGGATCAGAACGATTTTCAATTAAAGTCAGCTGAGGTTCAACTTTTTGAAGGAGTGTTTCAAATGCAGGAACAAAATGTCGCGGCTTAATCTGATCAAAGGGGATGAGGTCTTTATAACAAATCAGAGGATTAAGAACTTCGTTTTGGATGTGTTGTGGTTTAGTTTCAATTGATTCATTATGAGCAGTTTCTAATACAAAAGTAGCCATCCTTTCCCATTAACCTTAATTTTGCACCTAAAATAGAGAATTTTGGAAAGAATAAAATTTGATGTCAATTGACTTTTTCGAAACGATCCAATAGTTTGAGGAAAATAATTTTTACAGAGGGTTATGGCGCGCCATTCAGAAGATGAACAAGAAATTGTAATCAAAAAGCATCATCACCATTGGAAGATGCGGCTTTTGGTTGGATTGATTATGTTAGGCCTTTCTTTTATTGGATTAATTGTTTCGGACATTAGGCAAAATGGGGCTTGGACTTATTGGCGCGTGATGGTTCCTGTCTACGCAATTTTATGTCTCTTTTTGTCTTGGTATCTCCGTCGAAAACAAAAAATTATGACACCAGCAACAATTTGGCACGAATTGGTTCAATGGTTTGGCCTCATTTTGGCGGTTTACCTCGTTTCAATTTTCGTCAATGTTGGGCTCATGGGCCGTTTTGAAGCGGGACTTGTTGTGCTCACGCTACTGGCTCTGACGATTTTTATTGCGGGAATCTATGTAGAAGCGACCTTTTTTCTTGTGGGGCTTCTTCTCGGGATTTTTGCTGCTGCTGCCGCTTTTATGGCAGCTTATGTTTACACCGTTATGTTACCCCTCACCATCGTTGTTGCAATATTGTTAATATGGGTTTCACGAAAAAGAATTTAGCTTTTTGGCTACTAGCTCTGCTTGCAATAGGGACAGCAAGCTGCGTCAATTTGAACAAGCGGATTTTTCCAACAGGAGCTGCTCCTAAAGCTATGACTCCTCCTCTATCCGGTGAAGCAGATGAATGTGCTATTTGGGCGGATAGGAGTGATCCTAGTAGCAGCTTACTCATTTGCAATGATAAATCTTCATTTGGAGCACTTTATGCTTTTGATTTAAATGGAAAGCAGGTTTCACGAAGCATTCGTTTAAACCGTCCTGTTGGTGTGAGCATTAGAAATGACATCCGCATGAAAAATGGTGAAGTCATGGATGTTGTGGGATGTGGAGTGAGAGGGACGAATGAGATTAAGATTTTTAAAATTGATCCAGAAACGCGGGAATTAATTGATGTTACCCACCACGGGGGAATTCCATCCGGCTTTAGTGATAAAACATATGGATTTTGTTTGTATAAACGGAAGTCAGATGGGCAACTTTTTGCCTTTGTGAGCTCCAAGCATACAGCTAATATTCATCAAATCCAATTGGAAGATGATGGATTGGGAAAGTTTAAAGGAACGCTTGTTCGGAAGTTTGGGATTAACCATCAAAGGAGCTATGTAGAAGGGATGGTTGCTGATGATGAGTATGGGTACTACTATGCAGCTGATGAGCGTCATGCCATTCTTAAATTCCATGCAGATCCTGCGGTTAAAAAAGATCCTTTCATCAGAGCTTTTGGCCTTGCTGACGGCATTAAAGGAGATCGCGAAGGTCTAGCGCTTTATAAAAAATCCAATGGAAAAGGGTATCTCATTGTTTCTAGTCAGGGAGATTCATCGTTTAAGATTTATGAGCGCACAGGAAATAACAAGTTTGTCAAATCGATCCATGCAGAGGGTGTGACTAAAACAGATGGAATTGGAGTGACCGCACTTAAAATTCCTCCTCTCTATCCCACAGGTGTTTTTGCAGCACATAATGATAGCAATAACAACTACGTGATTTTCGACTGGTATGAGTTTTCACGTTTGCAGTGAATTCTCATGAATCTTTAACGATACGGCCATCTTCTAGATGGACAATGCGGTCAGCAAACTCAAAAATACGTGAGTCGTGCGTGACCACAATCAGAGCTTTGTTTTCCTTTGAAACAATTTCGCGCAAATGAGTCAGGATGAGATGGCCATTTTCTTGGTCAAGGGCACTTGTAGGCTCATCACAAACGATGAGGTTCGGGTTATGAATGACAGCACGTGCAATGGCAACGCGCTGTTGCTGTCCTCCAGAAAGTTGTGGAGGATAGGTTTTTATTTTATCTCCAAGTCCAAATTGTTCTAGACGTTCTTCAGATAGTTTGACAGCTTCATGTCGATCCATTCCATTGAGAAGAAGAGGAATTGAAACATTTTCAGCTGTTGTGAGCATAGGAATCAGGTTAAAAGCTTGAAAGACATAACCGAGAAATTGACCGCGGAATAACGTTTTTTCTGAGTCAGAAAGTTGATTGAAATCACGACCGAAGATAATGCATTCACCTTCATCATAGCCAAGGATACCTGCGATAATAGAGATAAGAGTGGTTTTCCCAGAGCCCGAAGGACCCACGAGCATGAGGAGCTCACCAGGTTTGACTTCAAGGTCGATCCCATGCAAAACTTCAAAGCGAAGTGCTCCTTCTCCAAAAGATTTGTGAACTTTTTTAAGAGTGACGGCTGGAGGATTATGGTTCTCGCTCATTTAAGCTCCCTTGAAGACAATTGCTGGGTCAACTCGATACACTCGAAGTAAGCCAATTAGTGCTGAAATCCCACAGATGATCAGCATTGTAAATGCACTGATAATATAGAGTTGCCACGGCAACAAGAATGAGAGATCAGAATTACGTGAAAGAAAGCCAAAAACACCTGCAGTTCCAATCCCAATTCCCCAACCAATAAAACCGACCCATGCTGCTTGTAAAAGAACCATCTTAGTGAGCAAATTGTTTTGTGCTCCCATAGCTTTAAAAGTCGCGAGAAATCTGAGGTTATCGAGAATGAAATTGTAAAAAGTTTGTCCTGAAATGGCCATTCCAATGACAAAACCTAAAATAACTGCAACGCCAAAGTTAAGAGGAATCCCCGTTCGTTTAAGATAGTATTCGACAGTAAGACGCTCAAACTCTTTTTTTGTAAGGGCTTTGAGACCTGTTCGTTCGGTGATCCGTTTAGTTAATTCCTTAATAGGGATATCACCCATCGCTTTAACTAAGATGAAAGAGAGCTGTTTTCGTTCAGGTGGGGCAAAGCTAATGGCACGGTTATAGGTCGTGTAAATGACCGGCTGGGACTGAAAAGTACGGGTTGTTTCACAAATACCAACCACAACAGCGCGATGATCATTAATCTCGAGTGTATTCCCGACTTGCAAAGGCACAAGCGGTTGCGTGGGGTCACGACTTGAGCCACTCAAAGCAAGTTTGTCTTCTGCACCGACTTTGTTGACAATGATCCCATCGACAAGCCGAAGGTCTTTTAGTTTCCCCTCAAGAATAATCGGTGGCCCACCAATTAAAGTTGAATCGTCGATTCCAATCACATTACACTGTTGGAAGTTTCCCGTGCTAAGACGTGCTTTTAGTAATCCTTTATAAAAAGGGACTGCCCACTTCACCCCTTCGATTCCACGTACTAGAAAAAGTTGAGTATCGCGCAAAGGTTTAATATCATCGATAAACTGCACTTTTTCATCCATGACCCAGATGTCAGGTTGGGATGTATCTGTAATAAATCCATAGGTGCGGACCATGAGCCCAACAAAAATAGAGGCCTGTTGCACAATAATGAATGAAGCAAAACTTAACCCTAAAATGATGCCAATAAATTTAGCTTTGTCTCCAACCAGAATTTTAAGAGCAAGAAAAAGCATCTACCATTCGCCTCCTAGTGCTTTATAAAGGGCGACAAGATTGGTGCTAAGCGTTTCTGTACTGGAGATCAGGCTATTTTGGGCGTCGAGAAGTTCTTGATCTGCTTGGAGGAAAGCTTGGAAGTCAGCTAAGCCACTTAGGTAAAGATCTCGTTTCAATTCATAGATGCGGTGTTTGGCTTCGACTTCTTGTATGAGACGGCTGCGCCTTTCTTCCTCTTTATAGTAGCCAACAAGCGAATTTTCAACATCTTCAAGAGCGGTCAAGATGGTTTGTTCATAAGAGAGAAGAGCTTGTTCTTGCAAAGCATTTTGAGTACGGATGTTTTCGCGAATGCGTCCAAAATAAAAGAGAGGCCAATCCATATTGGGCCCAAAAGACCACGTGCGACTTTGGGCTTTTAACCACCGAGCAGAACTGTTACTTTGAAAACCAAAGTCTCCAATTAAGGAAAAACGGGGGAAGAGATCAGCAATAGCCGAGCCAACGTTTGCTGTTGCTGCAGCAAGTTGTCTTTCTGCTCTTCGGATATCCGGACGTCGACGCAGCAGGTCAGAGGGAAGTCCGACAGGAATTTCCTGTGTACTAAATGGGATAGGAGCCTCATTGGTCAATTCATCTTCAAAATTTTCAGGAGCTTTTCCTAAAAGAACAGCAAGACCATGAATGGTTTCTTTGAGAGTCGTTTCAAGCGGAGGTAAACGGGCTCGTGTGGCTTCAAGGGTTGCGCGAATTGCTTGCAAATCAATTTCGCTCGAGAGGCCTGCTTCTGTTAATGATTCGGTGAGATCAAGGAGCTCACGTTGAATAAAGACTTGTCGTTTTGTAATATGGATTTGGTGTTTCAATGAGCGGATTTCAATGTAATGACGAGCTACTTCACTTAAGAGGGTGATGTAAACGTCGCGTGCATTTTCTCTTTCGGCTTCATATTCGTAAAAAGCGGATTCTTTTTCACGTCGTCTTTTTCCGAAAATATCGATTTCCCAACTAGCATCAAACCCTACTTTATAAAAGTTTTGCAACGGAGGGCCTAGAAACGTTGAGTCAAAGAGGTTTTGACTGATACGTGTTCGACGTTCTTCGACAGTCATGTCAACTTTTGGAGCAAGCTCTGCTGCTTTGATTTGATATTGAGCTCGTACTTGATTGATTTTTTCGAGTGCAATCTTAAAGTCAAGATTTTGAGCGATGGCTTCATGAATAAACACATTGAGTTGAGGATCTTCAAATTGAGTCCACCATGAGCGGAGCTCGACTTCTTCTTCCTCACTAAGTGAAGCTTGAGTTTCATATTCTGTGGGCAAAGCGATCTGAGGTGTTTGGTAATTAGGACCAACAGCGCATCCGGTAAGGAAGAGGAGAAAAAGAGTAAGCGCTTTAGAACTTTTCATCCGATGGCAACCCTTTGATGTAAACGTCCAAGATTTGACCGACATAAATCGGCAGGCTATCTCGATCCATTTCGTAAATGACTTGCAGCACTCGTGTGTCAACGCGTTCTTTATTATCACCTGTTAGTGACGACTTGGGAATGATATAGGGTTCGATATAAAGGAATCTAAGGGGGACGGATATTGAGCTATTCCCTCTGACATATCCCATAGCAGGTTCTCCTTTGACAATGCGCCATGCATCATCTTCATCGACTTCTACACGAACATGATAGTGATTAGTGTTTCCAAAAACGATTAGGGCGGCATTATCAAAAGGATTGATATCTGCAGACTCTCCTACACGAACATTCACTTTTAGAACCTCACCTGAAATGGGAGCGCGGATCATTGAGCGTTCAATATTGGTTTCAATGACTTCAATATTTGCTTCGGCTTCATGAATTTCTTTTAATGCAAGCTCAGTGTTGTAGAAACGTTGGTTGAATTCATTTTCGCTTACAGCTCGCTTATCTTTGAGCTTTTGATAGAGACTCAGTTGGGTGCGTTCATTTTCGTAATTAACAATGTTGACTTCTCGTTTTTTTCGTGATTCTTGAAGTTGTGAAACTAAAAAACGTGTATCAAGTTCAAAGAGGGGATCACCTAATTTGACTTGGTCACCAGCTTGAACAAAAACTTTAGAAACGATTTCGTTGAAAGGAACTCCTATTGAAATATCTTCAGATGCAGCTTCAACTGTTCCGGAACCTGCAACGTAATGTTTATAGGGAGGAACAGGAGGAGGAAACTCAATCGCAGGAGTTGGGGGTTGACGCATTCCATAAAAAACCATGAAAAGGGCAAAACCCAGTCCTATAATCGAAAGAATTGGTAGTACAAGTTTGCGGTTCATTCTCTAAAAAAATGATAGTTCTTTTATTTCTTTTAATAATTATAAAAAACTTTTTTGTGTAGTTATTTGCACCAAGGTTTTGACTTTTCTTTAATAAAGAAAGAAAAGAGAAAAGCAATTGCGATTGCAATAGGAAAACAAAGAAGAGAATTTTGATAGTCTTGCACAGTATAGACGCGTACTCCATCAGAAAGAGAACCACTCCAATTATAGTCGAGTAGATAACCAACAAGGGTTTGAATGAGCGATCCCCCAAGGAAAACAAGAAAGTTGGTTAAAGCAAGGGAAGTTCCTTTGGATTCGTGAGGGTTTAATTCAATGGCTAAGCTATAGCAAAGAAGCTGACCTGAGAGAGAAATTCCTAATAAAAACATTAAGATAAAAACGCTAATAGAAGAAAGTGGGATCATATAGTTAATCATGAGAAAGAAAACAATCGAGAGTAGCGTAAAAATAATTAACACAATCTTTCGGTTACAATACTTATCCGAAAAATGACCAATAATGGGTCCAGCGACAATCCAACCGATGTAGATCATAGATGCAGCAAAGCTTGCGGCACTATCTGACAGCTTGTGGGCATGAATAAGAAAGGGAATCGCCCAAAGACCTCCATAGGCAACTGTTGCTGTATAAAAACAGAGGGCGACAATTCCGTTGATCCACGTTTGAGGATTGCAACCAACAATTTTAAGATTTTTTAGAAGCGGTTCTTTTTTGGATACTTGAGGAGAGTGTTTTTCCATTGAAGGGGGATCATTTCGAACGGCCAAGAAAATGATAAAGCCTAAAATAATTCCAATGAATCCGAGAATGTACATTGAAGGTCGCCAAGATATTGCTTGTACCATCAAGCTCAAGGGACCTTCTCCAAAAACTGCCCCAAGCATTCCGATTGAATTTCCAATTCCGACAAGAAGCGCAAGAATTCTTCCTGAAAACCAATGGGATGAGATATAAACCATGCCGACAAAAGCAAATGCAGAACCTGCTCCCATGATTAAACGTGCAAAGCTTGCTACCCATAGGTTCATTGCAAATCCAAATAAAAAAGCAGCGACACCACAACCCAGTGTTGCTAGAGTCAGGAGTTTTCGTGCACCATACCGATCCATTAAGATCCCGACTGGAAGTTGCATAGGAGCATAAGCATAAAGATAAAAGGCTGTCATGGTTCCAAAAGCACCTGCACCCACGCCAAATGCTTCAAGAAGTGGTCTGACCATCACGGCAGGAGAAACACGCAAGAAGTATTCATAAAAATAGAAGAGAACAGCCAGGATCCAAATGATCCAGCGTTTAAAATGAATGGGGTGTTTCATGTAGCTCCTCAAATAAGCACCTGATCATTTGACTTATTAAAGATAAGGTTTTATATCAAGTAGAGTTCTATTCTCAGGAGGAACCATTAGACAAATATAAAAAGCTTTTGGTTATGTAGCACTCCTGGATAATAGAATTGGGTTAGAGATGAAAAAGCGAACATATTGTTTGTTAAAAGTTCTATTTGGAGGAGTCAGTGGAATCATTACCTCTTTGGTTATGATTTTGCTTATGAAGATATCAAAGTTTGCGTCAGCGATTCTTTATCAAAATATTCTTCACGAGGTGAATTTTTTTGCAGTCATGGGAGAAAAATTAGGGATTTCTCCACATGTCATGGGCTATCTATTTCGTTTTGGAGTGGCCATTATTCTTGGAGCAGTTTTTGCACTCATTTTTCACAGGATGCTTCAGGGTTTTTTTGTAGGAGCAGGAATGGGATTTCTCTTTGGAATCCTTTGGTGGATTATGACTCCTTTTTACATGCTTCCTTTCTTTCTACTTCTTTCCATTAAAGTCCCATGGTATTTGATTTCCTCCTATTCGGTCATAAACTTGTTTATTGGGCATGCAGTATTTGGCATCATTTTAGGAGTGGTTTATACTGGGCTAAAAAAGCTACTTAATTTTAGCCGTGATAAACGATTCATGTGAAAAGCGTCTTTTCTTTGGGTTTCAAGTTGAAGCTCCTTGGCCTGAGGACTTTCCCAGTGCTCGTTTGCTCGATCCTTCTCACCGTCATCTGACTGTAGCATTTTTGGGTAAAACCTCTTATCAGAAAGTTCAAGATTTTTTAGAGCGGATGCCGAAACCTTCTTTTTTACTTGGCCAAGTTGGAGTCTTTGATAGTTGCTTGTTTCTACCTCCTAAAACACCTCGAGTTGTTGCCTATCACATGAAAGCCCTTGGTTATCAAAACCTCTTACTGAACTACCAAAAAGAGTTATCACACTTTTTAGAAGAAGAAGGGTATCACATGGATAAGCGAGACTTTCTCCCTCATGTCACATTAGGTCGAAGTCCTTTCTTTCACGAAAAATGGGAAGAATATTTTTTTCCTTTGCCTATGTATTACTCTTCTCTTCATCTTTATGAAAGTTTAGGAAACTCTCATTATCAATCACTGTGGAACTTTCCCCTTCAACCTCCATTTATTGAAATTGAGCATGAAGCAGACATTGCGTTTCATATCTATGGAGAAACACCTGAAGACATTCATCTCCATGCACAAATGGCCTTAAGCTTTGAGTGCCCTGCGCTTCTAAAATATCTTGATTCTCAAAAGTTAAAAACTAGCATCGAAGAAATTGTGATTCAGCTTAACGAAATGGTCATTGAGGCAGATCGAGAAGAAGGAACCCCTTTTAAGGCAGTCAGCTTTCATGGGGATATTTGTAAGAAACAGGAGCGCTTTTATGAATGGGAGATGATTGTTGATGTCTAATTTAGAAAAGATCGGTCCTGCTAGCTATCTTGTTCCAAAAGAAAGAGGAATGCATGTTCCAGGGCTTCTTATTGCAACTGAAGCCTTGATTCGTGAAATGGAGATTGAGCGTCCACTTGAACAGGTGAGAAATGTGGCTCATCTTCAAGGAATTCTTGGTTATAGTGTTGCGATGCCTGACATCCATTGGGGTTATGGTTTTCCCATTGGGGGCGTTGCGGCTATGGATGCCAAAGAAGGAGTGATCAGTCCTGGTGGTGTTGGCTATGATATTAATTGTGGAGTTCGTTTAGCAATTATTCCCATTTCGATGCGTGATATGACTGATAAGATGAAACGGGACCTCTTAAAGCGTATTTACGAAATTGTTCCTTCAGGTGTTGGTCGGGGACAGAGAGGAAAAAAACCGCTATCCCAAAAAGACTATCAAGTGCTGGTTAAGCAAGGGGCCCGCTGGTCTGTTGAACAAGGCTATGGGTTTGCACAAGACCTAGAACATATTGAGAGTCATGGTTGTATCAAAGGGGCTGATTTAGCAGCCGTTTCAGAACATGCACGTGATCGTGGCAAAGACCAGCTTGGAACGATTGGTTCAGGGAATCACTTTGTTGAAGTAGGAGAGATCCAAAAGATTTTCTTGGGAGATACGGCATCTGCATGGGGTGTTGAAGAAGGACTGATCTATGCCATGATTCATTCAGGTTCACGTGGCTTTGGGCATCAAGTTTGCCAGGATACACTAACAACCTTTGTCAATAAGGGATTTCATGAAGGGTTGCCAGATCGGCAATTGGTTGCAGCACCCATTCAAAGTAGTGATGGGAAAAAGTATTTTGCTGGAATGGCTGCAGCTGCAAATTTTGCTTTTAATAATCGACAGCAAATTTTACACGAAGTCAGACAAGCTTTTCACGATGTTTGCAGTATTAAGATGGAAGAGGTGCGGCTACTCTATGATGTCTGTCATAACATTGCAAAATTTGAGACACATAAAATTGATGGGAATCAGAAAGAGGTGTGTGTGCATCGAAAAGGAGCCACTCGTGCATATGGGCCTGGTGCGGAAGAGCTGATGCCTCTGTTTAAACAAACAGGACAACCTGTTCTTGTTCCCGGAGATATGGGCAGGGCCAGCTATCTACTTGTTGGACTCGGCAATCCACTCACTTTTTGTAGTTCATGCCATGGAGCTGGACGTGCACGCAGTCGTGTTCAATCTCTCAAATCTTGGAAGGGGATAGACCTGATTGATCATATGGAAACAAAGGGTGTACTCGTGATGGCAACCTCAAACCGGACGATTGCTGAGGAGATGCCTGATGCTTATAAAGATGTCGATAATGTTGTCGAAGCTGTGGAGGAAGCAAAACTAGCAAGCCGCGTTGCTCGACTCCGTCCTCACCTTGTTTTGAAGGGTTAGCAGTCAAGAACCTAATCCATCATGCGCTTATCTCTATAGGATGTGATGGGGTCTCTGATGGGCCACCAAAAGTTGTATTTTGGATCATCCCATTTAATGGTGAATTGCTCAGCATCGTGATAATAAGCCGTTTGCTTATAATGGAGAATGGCTTCATCTGACATAACTAAAAAAGAAGTGCCGAAATGAGGTGGGATGAATAATTGCTTGTGACTATTACAATTGAGCGTGAAAGAAGCCCAATTTTTATACTGAGGGGAAGAGGGATCGTTATTCACAATAATCATATAAAGTGAACCATAGAGACACTTAATGAGTTTAGCTGTTTTATTGTCGCCATGAATGCCTCTTAGAACGTGCTTTACAGAGAAAGAATAGTCATCTTGAACAAAGTCAGCTGTGATACCAGCATTTTGGTAGAGGTCTCGATTATAAAGTTCGATGAACTCTCCTCTAAAGTCGTCAAATATAGTAGGTGGAGTGATCAGCTTAACACCCTCAAGAGCGGTGCTTTGAACGATAAGTTCTGTAGATAAAGTTGCTTCTTGCATGGGCGTATTGTATAGCTTTTGGTTATTTTCTTCTAGATAGTGTTGTCATGGCACTATCTAAGTCTATGTTTTTTGTTCACGCAGAGCAATGTAAGACCCAAGAGCAATTAAGACGATCCCTGCAATTTCGATGAAGCTAGTTGTTGCGCTTCCTAAAATCATATCAAAGAACCAAGCAAAGACAACGCTTGAATAGAGCAGAGATCCGATTTTAAATGCTTGGGCATAGCGATAAGCACGAGTAAGAAACATTTGGTAAATAGTTGCGACAACACCGATCACAACGAGAAGTCCCCACTCATAAGAGGTGGGCGTTGACCAAGCTGTTGCAAGGGGAATACTGGCGATTGGAAGGGAAAGGGCGAGATAGTAAAAAAGGATTCTTTCAGAAGGTTCTGTTCGTGTTAGTCGGCGAATCGTTGTGAATGCAATACTTCCAAACATCCCTGCACCCAATCCGACAATTGAAGCAATATCAAAAATGCGCTCGTCAGGGCGTAAAATGATAAGGACACCTAAAAAACCGACGATGAGCCCCCACCAAGTATTTTTTGTCCATTTTTTACGAAACCAAAAGTAAACAACAATAGGAATAAAAAGAGGGCGTGTGTAGGTCAAGAGGACAGCATCAACGAGAGGCAAATAGCGCAGAGCAAAATAAAGGCAAAACATTGCTGCTAAGCTTGAAAAAGCTCGCAGCAAGTGAAGTTGAAAACAGGTCGTTTTGAGTTGTTTATACGATCCGACTTTGTACGGAATGAGCGGCATAATCAGCATAAAGCTAAACGCTTGACGAAAGAAGATGATCATGGGGTTCGGAAGATGCTCTTCTGTCATTTTGATGAGAAATGCAAGTAGTGCATAGCAAAATGCTGCTGATAAGGAGTAAACAATAGCTAGAGAGGTGCTGTCCTTTCTCATGTTGGGATTAAGCGAGAAGGTGTTCCTTCTTTTGCATCTTTGTTAAATTTTTTGACATAGTCCAATGTGAGGGAGTTATCAGCAATCATTTCATTGAAAAGATTGGGCTTTAAAGTAACTGCATGAGCTCCAAGCTCAAGGCAGGTAGAGACTTGCTCGAGGGAACTTAATGAGGCAACGACAATTTTTGTTTCAAACCCATAATATTCAATGATGTGAAGCATAGAGCTTAAAGCGGAGTCTGGAGAAGTGCCTGCTTCTTCAATGTGCGAATAATAAGGAGCTAGAAACATAGCCCCTGCATGACAAGCGAGCAGAACTTGAAAGGGAGTGACAATACCAGTTGCCATGATCGGAAGTTGCAGATGAGATAAGGCATGCATGGCTTTTAATCCTTGCTGCGTAACTGGAATTTTCACGATGATGCGTTCTGAATGATCACGCAAAGTTTCTGCCTGCTCGATCATATCTTCTGCTTTTGTAGCTAAGATTTGAGCAGCTGTTGGCCCATGATGACTTTTTAAAATTTCGCTAAGAGCTTCTTCTAAACGTTTACCTGATGAAGCAATAATTGAGGGGTTGGTTGTCACTCCGTGGAGGACTCCTAACTTACTACCCCACTTAATGAGATCTGCATCGATACCATCTAACCAAAGTTCCATGTAACCACCTATTGGATATGTTGACGACGGGTTTTATCCGTCTGTTCGAAATTTTGCCTGAGTTCTGCAAAATTTGAAATCAAAATACCAAAATCACTTTTTCGAAGAGCTAAAACATCGACAGGAGAAAGACAACGGACTGTTGCTAAACGAGACCTTTGATTGAGAAGAGCCATCTCTCCAAAATACTCGCCTTTACCAAGTTTAGCGATAATATTTTCTTTTCCATTTTGAGAGTTAAAAACTTCCACTTCGCCATTAACGATAATATAGAGGTAATCCCCGACGTCCCCTTCATTGAAAATGATTTCTCCCGATTCAAAGTGAAGCTGAGCAATTCCTTGAGAAGGTGCTGTTTTAATTTGTACGGGTTCAATTGGAACCATGGTATCCAGAACCCAAGAAAGGGCGACTTTTAATTTTCGATCGACTCCTGGGAGTTTCATCCAATAAATCATCCGCCAAAGCATCCAAGCAAAGAGTCCTGAAAACTTAAATTTTCCAAAGAGCTCAGCGACAGCAGAATGGTGTCCGAGAGCGCCCATCATTCCGAGAGCTTTGAAACGGAATTCTTTTTTGGGGAGTTTTCTGATAGAAGCGACAATATTCTTGGCTAAGACTTTTGCTTGGCGGATTGCAAATTGGGCTGTTGGAGGGCAAATGCCTTTTCCTTCTAAGTTGGGAATTGCAGCGCAATCTCCAAGACACCAAACATCTGTGCGGCCCTCAGCTTGCATCATTGCGTCTGCAATGATTTTTCCTTTTTCTGTTTTAAGTGGTAAGCCTTCAATCAAGGGGTTAGGTGAAGATGGAACAGTTGAAATGATCGTTTTTGAGGGGATTCTTTCCCCACTATCCAAAATGGCTTCTTCTGGTGTTGCAGCAACCAGGTGGACATTAAAGCGGATGTCGACGCCTCGTCGCTTCAGCAGTTTACCAGCGTACTCTCCCAGTGAAGGGCTAAGCTCTTTTTCCATGAGGCGGTCTTTACTATGTGCTAAGACAACATGAATATCGTTTGGGTCGATTTCCTCATATTGCTTGGCCATTTTTCGAACAAAGTCATTTACCTCAGCAACGACTTCTGTACCAGAGAAGCCTCCACCTCCAACAACAAAGGTGAGCAGTTGTCGTCGGAGATCATGATCCTCTTCACAGGAGGCAGCCTCAATCACATCAATGACTTGATTCCGAATGGTAAGTGCATCCGCAAGGTTTTTGAAAGGCAGGGCATGTTCATGGAGCCCCGACATCCCTCGGAAGTCAGTTACATTTCCTAGAGCTATCACAAGCTGGTCAAAGTGAATATCTTCTAGCTTATGAGTAAACTTAGGGGAAAGAACAACTTTTTTCTTTTCGAGGTCAATCTCGTCAATTTCTCGAACATAAAGTTTGGTTTTGGGAAGTAACTTACGTAGAGGATTGATGGTATCAAGGAGATCGAGAGATCCTCCAACCACTTCAGCAAGCATGGGTTGAAAGACAAAATAGTTTTCTCGGTTGATCAATGTGATTTCAAAATCTTCACTTTTTTTTAGGTAAGACTGCAAGTACATTGCAGTGTAAGCACCCCCAAATCCTCCGCCAAGAATGACGATTCTTTTCTTATCTGACATGAACTTCACCTCTAAACTCCTCATAAAGGATTAGGAATTATTAGCAAACCGAGAAAATCTGAAGCTTAGCTTCTAGTTTGCTTTGATTGAGCTTAGGTTTCGGTGGAAAGCGAGCTGAAAGAGGTTCGATACAAACATATGAGGCATTCTCAGGATGGAAGATTTGACATGAGATTTCTGAGTCGGAGTCAGTATTAAACTCGAGGTGCAATTCATACTCTCGCGTATTCAAGTTGAGATGATAGTCATGTTCTGTCTCTACTTTATGGATAGGGACAAAACCAAAGTCGGCATTTTGAGGAAGTTTGAAATGGAGGTGAGTGGGGCGAGTATCTGACCACTCAGGCAACAGAGGCTTCCACTCTTTCTGATCTCGGTAAGTATTTTCGACCTCTCCTTGAATATTTCCTTCTCCTGAAAAAGCGTAGTAGTAGTGAAGGCCAACAAGTGAAGGATTGTCACTACTAATGGAAACTGAAATAAAAAGGCCTTCACTTAAAAGGCGGGCAGAGTACTTCATGTGAAAATCTTGCCCCTCAAAATTTGCCAAAGGAGTGCCCTTATAAAGATCACTTCCATGAAGCTCAGCTTGAATCTGAGTTTCGCTTTTGACATATTTCCATGGGACATACCTCGCAATTCCATGAGAGAAAGGATCCTTACGCCCTTGCGCTTTCATTTTTTTGACATGGGGAAACAAGGAGTCGTCATAGTCTGTAGGTGGATTGCCCTGTTCATGAAAATGGGGTCCAATCAGTGCACCAAATCCAGCGCAGCGTTCTTCAAAAAGAGGGGCTGTTTTTTGATCGATCACTTGGATGTTGCCTTTTCGATAGCTAACGAGATTCATTCCCTTTTCAGGGGCGTAAACTGCTTCTAAAAGGTCTCCATCAGGAGCAATATTTTTCAGTATTTCCATGAGACGATTCCAACATTATCCAGGTCGAATGAAGTATCCTTCTTTATCTTTAAATGCGCCCAAAATGACAACGATGAAATCAATGATCCACCAAATAAGAAATCCACCCCCTGTCAAAAGCATCAAAATGCCAGTTCCTGCTTTTCCTGCATAGAATCGGTGAATACCAAGTGTTCCAAGAAAAAAACACAAAATGAGCATGACGGCATAACTACGTTTGCTATTCACAATTAATCCTTTTTTTTGAACGTCATTGGTAACGATAAAAGTAATATAATCGCGGGAATAATTTCCAGTCTTCCTATCCACATGAGAAACATAAAGATACATTTTCCAAAAGTAGGAAATTCTGGTGTGAGTAACCCACTTGTGAGACCAACATTACTCATGGCACTAGTCACTTCGAACAGGGCATTCAAAGCATGTCCTTTAGGAGTCCACTTTAGAATTAAAAACCAACCAACTAAAAGGGTGAGGCACCAAAGAAAGAAGAGAACTCCTGCTGTATAAAGTCTTTCACTTTGGTTTGTCTTAGGAAGGTCTACACCAGGCGGTTCAGTATCTGGAGGTGCTTTAGAAAGGCGTTAGTCACCTACGATTTGCTTTTCTTTTTTTTGTGTGATGGTCTTTAATCGCAGAGCAACGCCAGACATCAAGTAGATCAAGCGGCGAATTTTAAGTCCTCCACAAGTTGAGCCTGTAGCTCCTCCTATGAACATTCCCATGATTAGAAAGAGCTTCACCATCGGGCTGAAAAAGTCTAAGTTTACAGTATTAAATCCACAAGTCGTTAGAGCAGAAGCCCATTCAAAAAAAGAATGAATCCAGTTTCCTTTTGTTTCATTCCATAGATTTAATAACACAATGAGACCCCATCCTCCCAAAATAAAAATAAAAAGAAGGCGGTGTTGAATGCTTTTCCATAAAACTTTCCAGTTTTTTTCACGAATGACTTGAAAGTGAACGGCAAAACTTATTGAAGCAATCACCATCATCACAATGGCAACAACTTGAATTTCCAAGGAAAAGTTTTGAAAGTTGTCGTGAGAGACCGTGAATCCTCCTGTTGAAATCACGGTGAAAGCATGATTAACAGATTCCCAGACAGACATTCCAAATAGCCAAAAGAGGAGCATAGCAATACCAGTATAGAAGATGTAAATCCCCCAAATCCAATGAGCTGTTCGTGTGATGTTACTCGACATTTGCTCTGTACGTGCTTCTGCATAGTAAAGCTGGAATCCCATTTTATTGAGATGAGTTAAGGAGAGTACAAAGACCACAAGGCCTAGACCCCCAGTCCACTCTAAAAAAGAACGCCACCAAAAAAGAACATGAGGAAAGGGTCCAGTTTTTTGAAGCATAGTTAGTCCTGTACTTGTATAACCTGAAAAGGCCTCAAAAAGTGCATTAATTGGATGGGAAAACACGGCAAGCGCATCTGAGATGACACCGGCATTTAGGCGTTCAACCGAGATCCAATACAGAGGGATTGCTGCAAGGAGTGAACAGAGTAGCCAGCCATTAGCAGCAATAATCATGGCATCCCAGAGGTGGGCCTTTTTTTCTTCTTTTTTAAAAATCCGGTACAAGAGCTGTCTGATTCCAAAGCCAAGAGCGGCCACTAAGAGTAGGGGAAATAGAGCAAACCATTCTTCAAAAATGATGCAGATCACCAGAGAGATTGCTGCCATGGCAGCTGGGACATGTAAAAGAAGCCCAGTTTGACTCCAAATGGACTTCCAATGAATTTTCTGGTCAAATAAAGTCACATGCCCTCATCTTACGTCGACCACCAATTTATTAACCTAAATGATGGGTTTCATTCGTTCTCAGGAATTTTTCCCTTTCTTCTTGGCATTTTTCTATTGAAAATGACCCTTCGACCATTACCTGCGAAGAAAAAAACAAGAATTTAAGCGAAATCTGCTATGAGAATTAACAAATTAAACACATAATTCAGGTTATTAATGATTTTTTTAGTGGCAGTCAATAGGGTTTTCATAAAATCTCCAAAGGCGTAGAGTCGGAGCAGTTCATTTAACCAAGGCCTAAAATGCTACTTGAGCGATTTGAAGAAAAAGGACTCGCCCATTACTCATATGCCGTTGGGTGTGAAGAAAAAGGGCAAGTTGCAATTATTGACCCCCGCCGTGATGTTGAAGTTTATTTAGAATATGCAGAAAAAAATCGTCTCATCATTTCCCATGTTTTTGAGACACATATCCATGCCGATTATGCATCGGGAGCCCGTGAATTGGCCAAGCGGTCACGAGCCTCTCTTTATTTATCTGGTTATGATCATGGTGAGATGTATGAAGTCTCTTTTTCTCATAAAGAGTGCTTAGAAGAGGATTTTTTTCGGCTAGGTTGTATCCAGCTCAAAGTGCTTCACACTCCTGGACACTCACCTGAACATATTTCTTTTCTCCTTTATGATCTAAAAAAAGCATCAAATATTCCAGTAGCGTTATTTTCTGGTGACTTTTTACTTGTAGGTTCGGTTGGCCGCCCGGATCTTTTAGGAGAGGAAAATACACAGAGCCTTGCTAAGAAACTCTACCATTCAATTCAAACAAAATTGAAAGATCTTCCTGAAGAACTCGATATCTTTCCTGCACATGGCTCTGGATCTTTTTGTGGCTCTGGAATGAATCAACGCCCTTTTTCTAAGCTTGGATTTGAAAAGCTGTCCAATCCTTTTCTAAATCCTGGGCTTTCTGAAAAAGACTTTGTCAGTCAACTTTTGAGCCGGGATCTTCCGATTCCACCTTATTTCCAGAAAATGAAAGAGTATAACTCTTGCTGCAAGCGGTTGGAGGTTCCAATGCCGACACCCCTTGATCTTCAGGGTTTTAAAAAACAAGTTGATCTAGGGGCTGTTGTGATTGATCTTCGCGGTCAAAGTGCGTTTGGAGGAGGGCATGTTCCAAGTGCGATTTGTATTGGAGCTGGAGTAAAGATAGGTTTTTGGGCGGCTTGGTGTGTTCCTTATCACCATCCAATTGTTCTCGTAACAGATGACCCAACTCACCTGGAAGAGACAGTGCATGCACTGGCTCGGGTTGATCTTGATCAAGTACAAGGTTATCTTAAGGGCGGGTTTGCGACTTGGAAGGCTGCAGGCTTACCGATAAGCTACATTGAGCAAGTCACTCCTGAGGAAATGGTGAAAAAAGCCCAGTCTGACTCTGATTTTCAAATTGTTGATGTGCGAACAGAAGCTGAGTGGAACATGAGTCATATCTCGGGAGCTCATCACGTTCCCTGTTTTGAGCTCGCCGAAAAAATTAAAGAAATGCCGCCTAAAAAGCTGATCTTCGTTTGTGCAGGAGGCTACCGTTCCACTTGGGCAGCCAGCCTGGCTAAACGAGCGGGATATGACCTAATCGGTCATATCCCTGGAGGCATGCATGCTTGGCAAGGCGCCTCGCTCGACGTCACTTCCAGTTGAGTTTTCATCTTCAATCAGGTGTTTCTCTCGCCACTTACCTTTAGCAAACCTTAAGTAAAGAATAAAGGCAGTCACAAAGTTGTAGAAAATCCAAATATAAAAGGCTACCTCAACATCTGCTTGTGGTTTCACCATGAAAAAATAAGTGGGAGCGAGCATGAATAGCCAGATTGAGCAAGCTCCGGCAATCATCAAAAACATCGTGTCTCCTGCGGAAGTGAGCATTCCAGCAAGAAGAAAACGGATATTTTCGAACGTGAGGTAAACGACTAAAACTGCAAGGGCAAACTTAATAGCCGATTTTGCACTGATCATAAGCTCGGGTGAGAAGACAAAGTCTCCTTCTAAAGCTGCAGGATTATGGAAAAACCAATTGATCAGATAGTCAGGAAACCCAATTAAAATAACTGCCAAAACTGCAGCAAATATTAGAGATAAGATAACTCCAGACTTAAAGACACGTTTTACTTCGTGAAACATTTTTGCCCCAATTAAGTTTCCAGCGACAGCTGCTGCCCCTTTTTCAATCGCTAAACCAAAAAAGATCAGCAAAATCAAAATACTTTGAGTCACGCTAGTCACTAGGATATGTTTAGGACTAATGCGTTCCATCATTTTATAGAAAAGAGCCCAGCCGACAAGTTCAAACATGACGAAAATTGCTGGAGGGATTCCGACCTTTAAGCATTTCCCAAAGGCTTGAGTTTTAAACTTCCACTGATGTGTTCCGAAGACCTCTTGGTTATTTTTGCGAAGAAAAAGAGTTCCCAAAACCACAATTTGCGCGATCACACCAATTCCCGTAGCAATAGCTGCCCCTTTAATGCCCATAGCTGGGATCCATCCGTCCACTCCAAAAATAAAGAGGGGGTCTAAGATGATGTTGATGATATTTCCTAAAATAGCCATCCATTTGATGATCTGCGTTTTTCCCTGACCAATAAAAAAGGCGGAAATAGCAGCTAGCATGGAGAAGCTAGGAGCAAAAAAGTTGTTCCATTTGTAATAGAGGGCTTCATCAGAATTAAAAAACCCTGCTTCATAAAAAATGTTACTTCCTACTGTTGCCAGGCAAAAGAAAAAGACGCAGGAGAAAATGGAGAGCCAAACCATTTGCCAGACAGGTTCTCCTAGTTTTTGGTATTTTTTAGCACCATTGTACTGGGCAACAAAAACCTCTGCCATAGCACATAAGGTGACAATCATAAAGTTTCCTGCCCAGTAAAGCGTTCCTGCACTTGCAGCAGCACTCAGAGCACTTGCTGAGTAGTTAGCAAGAAAAAGTCGATCGCAAAACATCATTGCGACCATTGAAAAGAAAGAGACCATTAGGGAAGAAGATATCTTCCAGAGTTGACTCAGGGATCCTTCACGAATTTCATTCGTCGTCATCGAATTACACTCATCAATTCAAGTGTTAGAAATAATATAAAATGGTTGTGTAAGCAAGCGTTCAAGATTCTTGAACATGGTGGTCCCTCCAGTCGCAGGAAACTAGGGACTAAAAAAGTGAAAACTATTTAGTTTGGCCTGAAGACTCTCATGGGTCTAACGTAGCTCCTATAAAGTTAGGACTAATTATGTCAAAAATGTTTCTTTTTCATCAATAAAATTTCGAGTAATTTTATTGGGAGGTTTCGATGAGGTGTCTCGTGCGCCAACGATTCTTTTTAAAACGCCAGTAGAGGATGGTCATAGCGAGACCGCTATAGAAAATCCAGATGTAAAAAGCGATTTCAATTCTTGCCTGAGGGAGGACTATAAAAAAGTAGGTTGGGAGGAGTAAAAAGACCCAAATCGATAAGACCCCTGCAATCATAAGAAAAATGGTATCACCGGCAGAGGTTAGGATGCCGCTGAGCATGTAACGAATATTTTCAAAAGTCAAATAGATCACTAAAGTTGCTAATGCGAATTTAATTGTGAGTTTTGTGTTTAGCATTAACTCTGGGGTTAGGACAATATTTCCTTCTAAGGAAGCAGGATTTCTAAAGAACCAGTCAATCATAAAGTCAGCGCCTCCTATCAGAACCAAAACAAGAACCACACCAAATAGAAGCGTCAAAATGATTCCCGATTTAAAAACACGTTTCACTTCATGGTACAATTTGGCTCCAATCAGATTCCCTGTAACTGCTGCAGCTCCTTTTTCTATTGCCATTGCAAAAAAGAGGAGGAGAATCAAAATGCTTTGAGTCACACTGCAGACAATGATGTGAATCGGGCCAATTCTTTCCATCATCTTATAGAAAATGGCCCAAGCGGAGAGTTCAAGAAAAAAGAAGGTTCCAGGAGGTAGCCCCACTTTTACACATTTCCAAAAGGCTTGTGAATTAAACTTCCAGTAAGAGGTTCCAAAATCGACTTGATTTTTTTTGCTCAGAAAGAGGGTTCCTAAGATTGCAACTTGGATCATAATCCCAAGCCCTGTTGCAATGGCTGCTCCTTTCAGTCCCATTTCAGGGACCCATCCATCTAGGCCAAAAATAAAAAGAGGGTCAAGGAGAATATTGATGGCATTTCCTAAAATGGCCATCCACTGAATGATACGCGTTTTTCCTTGGCCAATAAAAAAAGCAGAAATCGCAGCTAACAGGGCAAAAGAAGGAGCAAAGAAATTATTCCATTTAAAGTAGGAGACTTCATCTGCGTTAAAAAGCCCTGTTTGATAGAGGAAATCATTACCAATCGTGCCTAGGAGAAAGAAGAAGACACATGAAAATAGAGCAAGCCAAATCATCTGCCAAACAGGCTGTCCCAGCATCTTGTACTTTTTAGCACCATTATATTGAGCAACAAATACCTCAGCCATAGAACAGAGGGTGACAACTGAAAAGGTCGTTGCCCACCATAGGGTACCAGCACTTACTGCAGCATTTAAGGCGCTTGATGAATAGTTTGCTAGATAAAGGCGGTCACAAAAAATCATGGCCACCATAGAAAAAAAAGATACCATCAAGGAACTGGAAATCTTCCAAAGTTGACCAAGGGATCCTTCACGAATGACGTTCGTGCTCATGCAGTCTCTCTAAAAAAAGTTTTATATAGTTTAAATGCCTAGTAAACTCAGGCCTGTTGGATCACCCTGATTGTTCATCATTGATACTAAAATTATGGCCAATAACTCCAATATTTGTCATCTTAAGAAATAAGAAATTCATTGATTGGAGAATTTATGAGTGATCAAGAAGTTGTGATCCTCTACAGAAATTGGCAAGGTGAAATTGCGAACCGGAAAGTTTTTCCAAAAAAAATTTATTATGGGTCCAGTGAATGGCATCCAGAAGAACAGTGGCTTTTAGTTGCAGAGGACCTAGAGAAAAATGCGGAACGTCACTTTGCTTTGAAGGACATTTTGTCTTGGTGTCCAAAGAAGGTTAAAGCTGGTGTATAAAACATACTTGCGGTAAAACCAGTTTTTTTAGTATGTTCTCTCCTTATCGCCGGGGGCTTAGCTCAGTTGGTAGAGCGTCTGATTTGCATTCAGAAGGTCAGGAGTTCGACTCTCCTAGCCTCCACCATTATCATCCGATTTTTGCGCGGTTATAGCTCAGCTGGTTAGAGCGCGACACTGATAATGTCGAGGTCCCAAGTTCAAGTCTTGGTAACCGCACATTTGTCATTCCTAGGGGTAGAGAATTGACTGAATCAATTGAAGCGTGTGGAGATTTCTTTATTGAGGCTCAGTATGAACTGCTAGAGTTTTTTGAGGACGCCTTAACTCCACCCACTCCACAGGAGTGGCAAAGCCGCTCTTTAACCATTTCCTTATTGGCTCAAAAAGTTTTGCAATTAAGTCTATTTCTCATTTTAGAGCCTCTAGTGGGAGCACTTGCCCTAGTTGGGACAGCGATTACCTGTCTTTCTGGCAAAGTAAAAACAGGTTTTCAAGCTGTCTTAGAAGACCAAAATCTATGGTCTAACTTCGACTTAAGCCAAAAAACTTACCCCAAAATGATGGGGGTTGCGATTAGCGAGTACCAATACTCGGGTATGGAAAACTGTCCTCATTCCCACTGGGCAGCATTCGAAAAGGAGCACTTACCAGAAGATAATCAATCAAAAATTGCAACAGATCTTTGGAATCGGATGGATACTCATATTGAAAAATTGCAAGAGCTAGGTGTTGATACATTCCGTTTTTCAATTGAGTGGAGTCAAATTGAGCCTCAAAAAGGGAGGTTCAATGAAATTGCGATTCAGCACTATGTTGACTTTGTAAGAAAGCTCAAAGAAGCTGGGATCACGCCAATGGCTTGCCTTCTTCACTTTACAGTGCCTCAATGGCTTGAAGACGAAGGTGGAATTTTAAATTCTGAGTTTCCAGCTTATATGGCGCGTTTTGCAGCAAAGGTTTTCCCTTACCTATCTGATGACATGTCTTTATGGAACACCATAAACGAGCCAGAAATTCAAGCATTTATGGGGTATTTACTTGGGGATTTCCCTCCGCAGCATCATTCAATGGCAGAAATGGGGAAAGGACTGAAACGTCTTTTGCAGGCGCACTGCTCTGTTTATGAAGTTATGAAAAAACATAACCCAGAAGCTCAAATTGGGCTTGTTCACAATGTTTTACGTTATCAGGCCTACCGTTGGTGGCATCCCATCGAGCGACTCACGTGTCACTACCTAACAAAAATCACGCATGATGTTGTTCGAGACTTTATTGACACTGGTGTCTTTGATTTTAAAGTGCCTTTTCTAGCACATGAACGATTTACTGTTGAAAAAGTACCAAATGATTTCAATGGGGTGAATTATTACGTTCGTCCTTTAATCAAACAAGTTTTCTCAAAAGAATTTATGATTTCTACCCATTACCCTGGTGGAGCAATGACGAAGATGCCATTACGCGAAGACCCTGCAGGCCTCTATGAAGCAATTATGGAAATGCCAGGGCCAATTTACATCACAGAAAATGGAATTTCTGCTCATAATGACGAGCAAATGGCCCGCTACTATACACGAGCTCTTTATGCAGTTTCAGAGGCAATCAAAGATGGGGCAGATGTACGAGGGTATTATGCATGGTCACTATCAAAGAATGCCGAATGGGCAGAAGGTTGGGATCCACAAAACTTTGGTCTTTATGATTATGATCAGGAAACAGAAACATTTAGTCTGCGCCCTGGAGCCAGAGCTTACATAGAAGAAGTGCGGTATGCACATCAACAACATCAAGAAAAGGTCGTCTAAAGGAGGTGCCTATTCACTATTCAATTAAATCAAAGTCCGATGAGTGCATCGGTTTATTTTCTCGTTGAAAATACTTGTCATTTGCTCAGACGCATTCAGCGTCTCATCTTAACCATTTTTTCTAAAACCTACCTGTTTATATATGCTGTTCTATCTTTTTCACTCACCTATTGCAGTGAAACAGATTCGCCTCTCTTGCTGAAGGCTCAAACAGTTTTTCGGGAAATTCACTCAGGAAAAGCAACCTCGAAATATTCGCATGCGAATCAGGTGCTTTATGAAATGAACTGCTATGGATTTTTGAATTATTTAATACAGGAAACTTCACCTGAAGCTTTTCGAGAAATACTGACAGCAATGGAAGAACTCAAAGAGACGACACCTCCTTCAGTTGATGGGATGCCTTGCCCTTTTAATTATGCAGCGGCATTGAAACACCAAAAACTGAAGCACTGGGAAATGATGAAGCAGATAGAGGAGGTGCAGCCAGGAGATATTCTCATTTATCTCCCTCCCAATTTTGAGCCCCAAGAGAGCTTTGAAATCGGCCAAAAGCCTCCACGTATTCATATGATGGTGGTTGAGAGGGTCTTTCCGTCTAAGGAGAACCTGTTTCATTTTTCCATAATAGATTGTACGCGAATACCACATAACCGCATCGATGATACCCGTTATCCTAAGAAAAGTGGGATTGGGCGTTCCTCTTTATTTTTAGAAAAACGAGGAGATGACTTTGCGTTAAGATGGCGAGCAGATGGGCCTGTTCAAATGAAAGAAATGGTATTCGCTCGACTTAGGACTCCGCCTTTGTAAGGGCGCCTTTTGCTTTGAGGATGTAACCTTGTTTGAGTTCAGCTTGATAAACGAGGAAAAGACCAAGAGAGACAACCCCTGTTGAAGCAAGAATGACCCAAGAAGGAGCTTCACCTAAGAGGATCCAGCTGTTAAGCGATGCAAAGATTGGGCTTAAAAGCCCAAGAAAAGAAAGAAATGTTGCGGTGAATCGTTTAAGTAAGAAACCGTATAAGTTGTAGCAAAGGATATTTGAAATCAAAATCATCAAGGCGATGCCTTGGAGGAAGGGGGCAACTTTACCTGCTGCAACAGGAATAGGACTCCAATTATCAACGAAAAAGGAGTGGATAAACGCCATAGTTCCCCCGATAAGCATACTATACCCGTTTGCATAAAGGGGCGAGAGAGTGTGGTTTTTTACAATAATACGCAGAAGGACCCAACCGTAAACTGAAAAGAGAGCAGCACCCATGATAGCCAGTTCAGGCCAAGAGAAAAAGCTAAAGGCACTGAGAAGGTCTTCAGAACCTGTTTGCAACATTAAAACAGGAATGAAACCCAAGAATCCAATGAGCATCCCGATGATTTTCTTACCATTAATCTTTTCCTTGAAGTGGATGTAAGAAAAAATAGCGGCGAAGAAAGGGGATAGGGAATAGATAAAACAGGTTTTTGCTGCGGTTAAATGTTGGAGACCCCAAAATTCCAAAATGTTTGTCAAATAAATACTAAACACTGCTAAGGCAAGGAGAGGTAAAATTTGTTTTTTACCAATCTTAAGCGATTTGCGATCTTTAAGAGCTAGCCAGCCAATTAAGATGATCCCGGCAAAAAACATCCGAAAACCCGTCAAAAAGATGGGAGGACTATTTTCTAGAGCAAGCTTTCCTAAGGAAAAAATGCTAGACCAGGCAGCATACATGAAAATGGCTAGGGCGACAAACATAGAAATATTTTGAATTTGATCTCTTTAATGAGAGTGTAACCTGGAATGAGCTTTGAGTCAAACCCTATAAAGAAACCATCTCCTCAGGCTTGAGCAGGCTGCGCCCTTTCCCAGCTCCTACATAAGGAGATTTTGGATCAACAAGTCGCTCTGCAAAGGGGGAGTATCCCGGTTTGAGATAGATTGGATTAAAAAATGGATCTTTCTGGATAATGCTTCCAATGAGCCAAATGGGAATGGCTAAGGCGACATTAATGATACAACCGATCGTTGATAAAATGCCCACTCCGATTTTAGCACCTAAGGAAACATCATTCACTTTTGTATAGCGTTCGGGGAGTATTCGTCCTGCGATTGGATTAGAAGACCATTCAAGCCCAAGAATACGAGTTCCAATTTCATGACCTTTTACGACTCCTTCACATGCTCTTGAAACACGTGTGACTTGATGACCTGCTAAACAATGCCCAGCAACAAGCTCTTTTGCAGCTTCATTTTGTAAGATGAGGTGAGGTACGACTTGCCCTTTATCATTCCGAATGAGATCGAGATCCAACTTGCCCCACTGATGGGAAACAAGAGCTGCTGCGAGAGCTAAGAGTGAGCGGTCTGTGTTACTTTTGCAATGAACAACAAGAGGAATATTCAGCATTTGACAGATGACAGCGCGATTGAAAAATTCTTGTTCTGGATGTAGCTTAGAAAAATCCCCTTTTAAAGCTTGGATTGCACTTTCTAAAAGCTCTTGTTTATTTCCCTTTGGCATTGTTTCGAGCCGTTCTTGTGCCATAGGAATCAGTGTCTCGTAACTCGTTCGATTAATTTCTTTCGAGAGGCCTTTTCCTGAGTGGCTAGCGGTGATAATATCTGTCAAACTATTGGTTTGATTAAAAGGTTGCGAAAAGTAAATCGGGTTCACGCGCACCTTTTTTCCATCGATCATAAGTTCTTCTTGCGCAAGCTGCTTGAAAATAGCTTGCTCCTCTAAAGTCGCTCCTTTTTCATCAAATGCAAAGATACCGATTCCAGTTACTGGAGATAAGAGGTTATTCACTGCATAGGTAAGGGTGTAAACACCATCTTTTTCTGTTAGTCCTTTACGCACGCTGCTATCTTTCCTCGCTTCGCTACGAAACATGAATTCGATTTGTTCAATCGCCTTTGCTTTTGTATCCGGGCGTCCTGTATAAGCAATTGTTTCTCCAGTATCTGAATCATCAACACGTCGCATCATACAGATATTTGGAGTCGTGCGGTCATTACTTGAAGTGGTTGCATTGCGGATTTGAACTTTGCGGCCAGCCTCATCAATAAATTCGTAGCCATTTAATGAACTATTGAAAGCCCAAGTCACTTTTGTACCTAAGCGGTAGGTTTCATGAGATTCGAGACCTAATTGATCGCGGATGGCTTTTGATGGACTCATCTTGTTAGTCAAATTGCAAACATTTTTTGCACTATAATTTGGTTTTAAAGCTGTTTTCCACTCATCTTGGAGTTCCTTATCAATATTCACTCCACAGAGACGCTTGATTTTTTGGAAAAGAGAGAGTTTAAAACCCACGTAACGTTGATCATCTGGCAGACCCTGGACAGCTTCCATTCGACGGCCAACTTCATGATCGAGGAGCTTGTCACGACTCTCGAAAGTGACATGTTTCCCTTGAAAATTCGGTTTTGGAACATAAGGCTCTAAATGAGCTGTATCATATTCAACTTCGACATAAAGACCGGGAGTTGGACTTCCTTGATGGTCTGTTCCAATATGGTCGTGATAGGATGAAGCTCCTCTATCAGAGTTGAAATCATCTTCTTGATAAAGCTTGTCCCCAACATAGTCTCTCGAGATGAGAGCTGTTTTTTCCCCAGTAATACTCATAATATAATTATCAAACTTGATTTTGATAATTAATTATAACATATTTAATAATTAAATAATCATTAATAAATATTTTAATATATTATATTTTATTATTTAAAATATTTTCTTTATATTGAGACATCAACTCCACCATGAAATGGAGGTTGTGAATAGAAGCTAAGGTAAGCCCTGAGAGCTCCTTAGCTTTGAAGAGATGGTGAAGGTAGGCTAAGGTATAGTGTTCACAGGTATAGCACGTGCAACCTTTAGAGGGAGGCTCAAAAGTACTCCGAAAGGCTCCTCGGGTGATTTTTAGAGGTCCTTCATGAGTGAGGAGCGTTCCATGACGGGCAGCCTTAGTTGGGTAGGAGCTATCGAAAGTGTCGATTCCTAAAGGAACACAGGCTTCTAAAGACTCAAGGTCAGCTATGCCTAAAAGGTGATTAGGCTTGGTTTCTGGCAACTTTGGAAGAGTAGAATCTAGCATTGCAACCATCTCTTCTTTGGTCTTTCCCATACTTCCTCCAATTGAAAACCCATCAAAAGGAAGACGAGATAGAAAGTTGCAGCTCGTTTCACGCAGGCTATGATCAACTCCTCCATGAATCACTGCATACATAGCTTGTCCTTGAGGATTTTTCAAGTGTTCATTAAGTGAACGCTCTTCCCACTCATGTGTGCGGTCAAGGGATCGTTTAAGAGCTTTTGGACAGATGTGGTAAGGAGGGAGTTCATCAAACGGAATAATGATATCAGCTCCTAAGGCCTTTTGAGCTTGAATCGATGTTTCAGGTGTAAGAAGGACTTTTTTTCCATCGCGGTAAGAACGAAAAAGGACACCATCATCAGTGATTTTTAAAACAGATCCTTCAGTTTTTTTCGTTCCTTTACTTTTAAGTTCATCTGCAACGCCGCCATAAGCCAAACTAAAAACTTGAAACCCTCCAGAATCAGTAATAATAGGGAGGTGACGATTGATAAACTTGTGGATTCCTCCTGCACTTTTGATGACTTGAGTGCCAGGCTGAAGAAGCAAGTGATAGGTATTGCAAAACATTAATTGTAAACCAATGCTTTTAACCATCTGATTATCCAGAGCTTTTAACGTTCCATTTGTCCCAACGGCCACAAAATTTGGGGTATCGATGATTCCGTGAGGCGTATGGATTCTTCCCACCCGCGCTCGTGACTTAGTTGACTGATGTAAGATTTCAAATGTGAATGGGATCACGCACGAACCTCTTAGCAAAAGTAGTGAAGGGAGCCATGCAAAAGATGATGCAGACCTTGATGAGATAGCTGAGTAAGATAATATGAGTCATCGAATGGACAAGGCCATAAAGGGCTAAAAAGCTAAAGAGAATGGTGTCGATCAGTTGAGAGATAAGTGAAGCGCCTCCAAAACGAAAGATGAGAGCCTTACCCGGAAACTTCTTCTTAAGGAATCCATAGAAAAAAACATCTAAACGTTGGCAAAAAATTCCCACTGCAAAAGAGGCAATCATGATGCGAGGAGTAGCAGCAAGAACCTTTTGAAAAACCTCCTGCATCGTGTCGTAAGGACTAGCGATGTACTTCAAGTGAATTTGGGACATTACGATAAAGAAAAACAGGAGAAAAAAAGCTGTCCATATCGCTCGTTTAGCAATCTGCTTGCCATAGTATTCTTGGAGTAAATTTAAACTAAAGAGAGCGCCGATTGTGTAAACGTCAGAGCAGGTGACGTGAAACCCAAAACAAACCATCTGTTTTGTGACAAATAGATTGCCAATCAAGACTTGCGTACTCAAAAGAGCAATAAGAGTTGACTTCCCAAGACGAAGTGCCACTAAAACAGATGCAATAAGCAGAAGAATATGAGAAAAAAAGATCAGCTCGTTCACGGCTTTATAGGCTCTTTAGGTTGCTCTAGCCGCACGCCTTCTGGAATATGCAAAGTGGTTGTAGGGAATGCGCACTCAGCGCCATGCTTTTCAATGATCTCAATAATTTTGATATAAACCTGTTGCTGAACAAGCAAATAGTCAGCCCACTTAACAGTTTTTGTGAAGCAATATACTAAGAAATTTAATGAGGAGGGGCCAAACTCATCAAATCGAACCATCAGATACATGTCTGTATCGATTTCTGGGTTATTTCTGAGCATCTCTTCCACCTCTGCTGCGATGTCTCCAACCTTAGAAGCATCGTCATAACGAACTCCAATACGTGTTTTGATTTGGCGGTTTGACATGCGAGAAGGGTTTTCTACCGAGATATTTGAAAAAACTCCATTTGGTACGTAAAGAGGCCGCTTACTAAATGTGCGAATACGTGTCAAACGCCACCCAATCGTTTCGACGTAGCCTTCGATTTCGCGATCAGGTGAGCGGATCCAGTCACCAACATTAAAAGGGCGGTCGAGATAGATCATCAAGCCACCGAAAAAATTGGCTAAAAGATCTTTAGCAGCTAAACCAACAACGATACCTCCCGCACCACCGAAAGCAAGAACAGCAGAGATATTGATATTACGAGTTTGTAAGTAGACCAGAATTGCAATCAAGAATACGGCAATGCGTGTAATTTGGCATACAGCGCGAACAGTTGTCTTATCATACTGTTTTTTCTGTTGCCGTTGTCCTCTTACATAATGGACCTCCATATTTTTGATAAATCGGAGAGCGATCCATAAAAATAAGAAAATGACGGCAAAAGAACGAACGCCTCTAAAAAAGGGAACAAAAGCATCATTTTCAAAGTGGTAGCCAAGAATTTCGACACCAAAAGTAATCGCTAAAGTCCAGATTAGAAATTTTAGAGGGAGAATCAGAGCTTTTAAAAGAGCAGAATCCCAAGCTAAGTGCGTTTTTTCGAGTTTAGGCATCAGTCTTTTGTTTAAGCGACTGATAATAAAGTGAAGGACAAAAGCACCGATTAAAATGATTGCAATAGGTGTCATCCATCCCCGATGAAAAAGAAGGTTTGAAAGTTCTTGAGTGGGTTCGTCCATTCTTATGATATCAGCTTTTGAAGCTCTCCTTTGGCGTGCAATTCCGTCACAATATCGCATCCTCCAATAAATTTCCCGCTGATGTAAAGCTGGGGAATTGTCGGCCAATTGGAGAACTCTTTAATCCCTTGCCGTAGACTGTCATCATCTAAAACATTTCGAGTTTCATAGTCAATGCCTAGCTCATTTAAAATGGCAACAACCCGCGCCGAAAATCCGCAAACAGGCATCATTTTGGAGCCTTTCATAAAAAGTATCACATGATTCGACTCGATATCTTTTTTAATAGTGGCTTGCATGTTATCCATTTTGTCTCTCACTCCATTCTTTGGGTGTCAAGGTTTTTAGGCTCAGAGCGTGAAGAGCCATTTGAAAGTGGGTTTTTAATGAGTTCATGACAATTTGGTGTTGCTCAACTAGAGATTTTCCTTCAAAAGCAGGAGAAACAACAAGTGCTTCAAAATGCAGCCCATCTTCTCTAGGATTACGCACTTCTATGTGGACCACTTCAAGGGCTTTTTGAATGACAGACTCAATTTCAAAAGGTTTCATCAATACTCTCGTTTTTTTAGTGAATTATAGAGCATGTCTAAGTAAAAGAGAAGGCTTTAAGGATTTTTTTGACGACGTGCACGAATTGTTTTTTTATGTTCCATTCGGTGTTCTCGACGGATTTGAGCTTCTTCAAAGCGGCGTTTTTCTAGAGGAGACTCTGGAATGACGGGAGGAACCTGGATAGGTTTTTGGTGATCATCTAGTGCAACAAAAGTCAAGTAGGCAGAGACAATATGCCTTTGCTCAGAGGTGAACCGGTTTTCAGCAAAAACCTTGGCTCCGACTTCCATTGATGTGTTCCAGCTCCGGTTGATAGAGGCTTTAAAAATGACATTGTCTCCATGACCTGCAGGGGCTAAAAAATTAACTGCATCAACTGAAGCTGTCACACAGATGTGACCGCTGTGCCTTTCTGCTATGAGGTGGGTGAGTCGATCAACGATGGACATGATGAGTCCACCAAAGGCCGTGCCTTGAGCATTCAAATCATTCGGAAAGATTCTGTAGGTATGGTCATTGATAGCCGTTTGGCTGGGTGTTTTACCTTTCATGATTTGAGTGATAAACAGAGCAAGTTGAGTTGTCAACTAATATTTTTAAAACTCTCTTTTTCGAAGAGTTAGCATTTAATTTATTAATTATTAAGTATTTATAGTTAAAAATTAAATATTTTAAATATTTTTATATTATTTATTTTTAATAATTTTTTGTTATAATTTTATCTCTATTAAAGAATGCGGAGGAATTTTTCATGGCTGTAGAGGCTTCTACTTCACCATCTATTTCACTTTTATATGAGCGGTACTTTCCACAAGATAGAGAAGTGCAAGCTGATTGGAAAAACTTTAAAAATGCAGATGAGGAATTTTTCGTTCCCTTATCAGATCGTAAAGTAGAATTTTCAATTAATGAAAAAACTTGGACAGACAAGTTCGCTGCGGGTGCTAAAACGGTTTTAGGTGCATTGACAATTGTCCCGCCAGTTCTACATCTCGTACAACGTATCGTCATGATTCCTCTATACCCAGCACAAAGTCGTATTGCTCGATCTCTTGGTCCATTCATGGATGTTAAGGATTTAAACTTTCTTAGAAGGCAAATGGCCCAATCACCAGATTTAATTTGTAGAGATGTTGTGCTTGAGAAAGATGGAGTGCGCTATAGTGGAATGCTTATGGGGCGTCCGGATACAATTCGTAACAACAATTGGATTCTGCAAGCTGTTGGAAATGGAGAAACCATAGAAGGCTCAATGGAATATCTTGCAACTTTTTATGGAGAAAAAGGATTCAATACATTAATGATAAACGGGCCAGGTGTTGGTAAAAGTGAAGGGCAAGCAAACCCTGATAGTATGGGAGATGCACAAGAACTTGGAATCTCTTATATGGAGACGGCTCTCAAAGCAAAAAACATTGTGATTGCCGGTCGTTCTTTAGGAGGGGCAGCCGTTGGCCAAGCGATCTTAAAGCATAAGTTTAGAAGGGATGTTAACTACCTTGTTGTCCGTCAAATGACTTTTGATAAAGTTAGTAATATCAGTTCAAAAGTCGCAAGCCGGGTTTCTCCTGGATCAGAGGCAATTGTGGCTAGCACAATCCGAGCTTCTGGTTGTGAAATGGACAATGTAGCTGCTTCAATAAAATTGCAAGAGGAAGGGATTCCAGAAGTTATTGTACAGGCAAGTCGAAGATCAGTTCCTTTAGGAGAGCAGCCTCGCCCCGAAGACTTTGATACAGATGGTGTTATTGATGCTGAGGTATCTCTTGGTTATGCCCTTGTTCAGAAAAACATCACAGGAAATAAAACTTTCTACTGTTTGCCTGGTGCAGGGCATATGACAGATATGGCCTTTACGATCCTTGGACCAGAACTAGAAGCACTCTCAGGCAAAAACAACTCTGTAACTGTAACTGAACCAGAACTAGAAGCGCTTGCAAGCAAAGGAGACCCTGCAACTGTGGTTGAACCAGAACTAGAAGCGCTCTTAAGCAAAAGCGATCCTGCAACTGTTTTTAAACAAGAATCAGACGCACTCCTAATTAAAAGCAACTCTATATAAGAACTCATAAACGAACTGCGGTTCTCGCAGTTCGTTCTTCTAATTATTGACAGATTAAATTTATAAAAAATATAGAGAAAGCAGAGTCCTAAAAATAGGAGACTGCATGAACGATAAATATCAAAAAGGTCTAGAAGTTGTCGGAAGTCACCTCTCTTCTGAGCAGATTAACGCAATAGAGGAGATCTCGCCCTACTTAAAAGACTTAGTGATTGAGTATGGCATGGGGGAGATTTATTCTCGAAAAGGGTTAGATCAAAAATCTAGGAAAATTGCAACGATCGCTTCACTGATCACTTCTGGCAATACACCGCAAATCAGGTGGCATATAGCAGGAGGCTTGCAATCAGGAGTGATCACAAAAGAAGAAGTCTAAGAGGTAATCATTCAGATGGTGCTTTATGTCGGATTTCCGCAAACGCTTAATGCAATGAAAGTCGCTCATGAAGTGTTCAGTGAATTCTAAGATTTAGTTGAAGACAACGGTTTTATTGTTATTGAGAAAAACCCGTTGTTCGACTTGATACTTCAAAGCACGGGCTAAAACAAGACACTCGACATCGCAACCAAGTTGTACGAGTTGTTTTGGTGTGTGGTCGTGGCGGACACGAATGGTTTCTTGGTCAATGATAGGGCCTTCATCGAGATCAGCTGTGACATAATGGGCTGTGGCACCAATCACCTTAACGCCACGGTCGTAAGCTTGATGGTAAGGCTTTGCTCCTTTAAAGCTGGGCAAGAAAGAATGATGAATGTTGATGATTTTTCCATGAAGCTTTTGGCATAGCTGAGAAGAGATAATTTGCATATAGCGTGCCAAAATCACTAAATCGATCTCTAATTTGCTAACCATTTCCAGAAGTTGTTTTTCTTGGTCTTCTTTATTTTCCTTCGTAATGGGAAGGTGATGAAAGGGAATGTTGTACCATGAAGTCATCTCTTTCAAGTCTTCATGATTGGAAACAACTGCGGGGATCTCAATCGGAAGCGTTCCATTATCCTGGCGGTGGAGAAGGTCATTGAGACAATGGCTTTGCTTTGAGACCATGATTAGCACTTTGGGCCGATAATTTTTGTCGTGGAGTTCAAAACTCATCTCGAACTTTTCGGCAATCGGCTTAAAGACTGCGCAAATAGTGTCTTCATTTTGAGAGTCATTTTCTAAGCGAAAATCAATCCGCATGAAAAATTGGCCTGTTGAAGGATCACTAAACTGAGAGAGTTCTAAAATATTGAGCTTATTTTCAGCAAGCATCCCCGTCACAGCTGCGACGACTCCAATCTGATCTTGGCAGGAGAGGGTTAAAATGTATTCGTTTTGCTTCATAATGAAAATGTTACCAAAGTTTCCTATTTCTCAGCGAGTGTGCAGATGAAGTCAAATTCGACTTTTGTGACTGGTTGGATCGAAAGGCGTGTTCCTTTCTTTAAAAGAAGCATTTTACTGAGTTTGGGGTAGTTTTTGAGGTCCCCAAGAGATAACACTTCTGAAAACTTTTTTACGTAGCTAATATCAACCATCATCCATACAGGTTTATCTTTGCTTGAGCGAGCATCATAATAACGGCTTTTTTTATCCCATGCAGTGTGGTCAGGGTAAGCAGTTTGAGATACCTTAGCAATTCCAACAACCCCTGGGGGTGTTGCATTCGAGTGATAAAAAAGGATTAGATCCCCCACTTGCATGTCATCACGCATGAAGTTACGCGCTTGGTAATTGCGAACCCCATCCCAGCAGGTTTTTTTGTCTTTCTTTAAATCATCGATTGAATACGTCGATGGTTCAGATTTCATCAGCCAGTACTTCATGCTTTTACAGGATAAAACGCTTTCAGCATTTCTTCAACCTTTTCTGCAATTGCAGTGGTGTTTTTAGGGAAGCCATCGTTGTGTTTTTCTGGAATTCCCATAAAGAATTTGTACTTCCAGTAGGAAGATTGAGATAAAAGCTGGTAAGCAAGAGAAACCGGTGGAGAAATCAGAGGGTCTGAGATGATATCGTTAATATATTTTGAAAGATCTTGATAGAAATGAGATTTAACTGTTTGAAAAATGAGTTCGGGGTATTTGAGTTCGGCAGAAGATTTAAGTGTTTCAAAGTTCCAGCGAACAAAGCGAATGAGAAAATCAAGGGGACTAAAAAGAACATCTCCAACAGTTTCTGCAAAGTCAGCAAATGTACGGCTTTTCATGAAGAGATAGCGGATATTGTCTTTGAACTCATGTTGACTGAGTGCTTCTGCTTGGACTCCAGCACCAATAGAATGACCATAACCAAAGATTGTCTTTGCTTGAATGTCATCTTCTAGAACCTCTAACAATGCAACGTAGGCTTTCACCATTATATCTTGATCTGGAAACCCGGAACTTGCCCCGACTCCAGGGTAGTTAAAGAGAATTGCATTGGAATCCAAGTGGTCTAAAAAGTTGATTAAATCTTGTTGAATAAAATCGAATTTCAAAACTTCGTAAAACTCTCCATTTCCTCCAGATATCAACGTCCATCTTTCATTTTCCAGCTTTTCAGGACGTCCAAACATCATTGCATCAATCGTATAACCATCAAATTCAATGGAGAAGCGTTTGATCCTGATCCCCTGACTATCTAGTCCCTGAATATCAATTTCCCTTCTAAAAAGAGTGCCTGCAAAGAAGCTGGCAATAGATCCTGGAACAGTTACGAGTCCAACAAGGTTGTGAATTAGCTTAGGAAAGGTAAAGGGAAAAAGAAGAGCTTGAGCAGCTAAGGGAAAACTACTAGCTTTTGGAAGTTCAAGATTTTGGAACGCAGTAAAATAACTTCCAAGCTGATGCATGGAGGCATAAAGAAGAAAGGTGCAGCCTAAGGTGTAGAGCGCTTGTTTTGCAATCCGCCAAGATTTATTGCCTGTCTCGATCACATGAGAAGGAAGCGGAGCTTGATTCATGTAAAATGCTTTCTTCGTGCTTTCAACATAATCTGCTTGCTTGTAAAACGCCGAAGAACCATGTAACAGCTCATGTAATTTCATCGTTATCCCTAAGAATATGGGTAGAACTATAAACAAATATTGATAAAAAATCTAGGAATGAAATGCACCTTTTTACCTTGAGGAATAACTCAGTAAAGCTTTTAATAGGAATTCTTACCCAGGGAGACGATAAGCATGTCAAAAGCACTAAAACGGATAGCAGTTACAGGTGGTGGAGGGCAAATTGCCTATAGCCTTCTTTTTCGCATTGCAAGCGGAGAACTTTTTGGAAAAGATCAACCCATAGCTCTTCATATTTTAGAGGTTCCTCAAGCGATTGAAAGCTTAAAAGGAGTCGTTATGGAGCTCGAGGATTGCGCGTTTCCTCTATTGAAGGAAGTCAAAATTGGCAGTGACGCAATTGAGGTTTTTGGAGATGTTAATGTAGCGATTTTTGTCGGTGCAAAGCCGCGTGGGCCAGGAATGGAGCGCAAAGATCTTTTGCAGGACAACGGGAAAATCTTTGTTGGTCAGGGGCAGGCCTTGAATAATGCGGCTGCAAAAGACGTGCTCGTTTTTGTCGTTGGGAATCCTTGTAATACGAACTGCTTAATTACAATGAATAATGCGCCTGATATCCCCCGTTCTCAGTTTTTTGCTATGACACGCCTCGATCAAAACCGGGCACAATTCCAGCTAGCAAATAAAGCGGGTGTAGGCATTGCAGATGTTGATAAAGTCACGATCTGGGGCAACCATTCTGCTACTCAAGTTCCTGATTTTGTGAATGCAACAATTCAAGGAAAAAAGGCAACAGATGTCATTACAGATCGCGATTGGTTGGAAGGAGATTTCATGACAACTGTACAAAAACGTGGAGCGACAGTGATTGCTGCACGAGGAAAGTCTTCTGCAGCATCTGCTGCAAATGCAATTTTAGATGGAGTACGCTCCATTATCGAACCGACAAAAAATGGGTCTTGGTTTTCCATGTGTGTGGCGTCAAATGGAAATCCCTACGGTATCAAAGATGACTTGATTTTTTCCTTTCCATGTCAGACAGTAGGGGAAAACAAGGTTAAGGTTGTTGAGGGTCTTGAGTGGGATCCTTTCTTAAAAGAAAAGATTGCTCAAACTGAGAAAGAACTCTTAGAAGAACGCGATATGGTTGCGCACTTATTAAAATGAGGCAGAGATGGAAGAGGTCCTTTTTGAAATCACAAAAGAACAACTTGAAACGGGAATGCGTGGCTATCCAGTCGGATATTGCACCACTTCTTATGTCGATCCCATCAAAGGTCTTTTCTATAGAGGGCGCCCCATTTCAGAACTCTATAAGTGGGATCCAGAGCGGGTGATTTACCTTCTCTATCATGGGAAAGAAGGATCTGCACAAGATATTACGCACTTTTCTCAAGAGCTCAAAAAACGGGCACATTGCTCTCAAGCCGTGGTAAAGCATATTGAAAGCTTGCCGCGTCAAGGGCACCCAATGAAGCTTTTTTGCTCTGCTCTTTTGATCTTAGGGATGTTAGAGGGCCAGAAAGATTATAAGGAAGATTGTCTCAATCTCATTGCAAAAATCCCTCATCTCGCTGCAACGGTGATCAATCACCATGCAGGTTGGGGAGCAACTCCAGCTCCAAATGGAGAAATGGGATACATGGAAAATTTTGCCCATATGATCCAAGCTCCAAAAGCAAAAAAAGAAGAGCTTTCCGAAGTTTTTCGCCTCTTTAACATTTTGCATTACGATCATGGGGGAGGAAACCTTTCTGCTTTTGTGGGTAAAGCAGTTGCTTCTGGGTTAGAAGATATGTACGGGGCTATATGCTCAGCCATGTGTGGCTTAGCAGGTCCGCGTCATGGAAAAGCAAACCAAGATTGCTTGCAGTTTGTTCAGTCTGTTCTTGATGATGTTGGGGAAGATGCAAATGCAGGTCAAGTAGAAGCACTCGTGCGGAAGCGTTTGCAAGATAATGAGCTTGTGTATGGCTTTGGTCATGCGGTTCTTCGAGCTGAAGATGCTCGTGCGACGATCCTTTATGATATTGCTGAAAAACGCTTTGCAAGTCACCCACTAGTTAAGATTGCTTTACATCTTCGTTCTGAAGGTCCCAAGGTTCTCAAAGAAAATCCTAAAATTTCCAATCCCTACCCCAATGTCGATGCAGTTTCTGGAACAGTATTGACAGCTGCTGGGTTTGGTTATCCCGAATATTTCACAGTTCTTTTTGGCTTAGCTAGAAGTCTGGGAATTGCGATTCAAGTGGTCTATGAGCGAACGGAAGCTCGCGGTGGCAAAGGAACACCCATCGTCAGACCTCGCTACCTATTTAAACCTCAATAATTAAAAATTTCTTTACTACTTTTTAATGTTTACTTTTGATTAAGGGTAGATTTTCTCTTTCTTGTTAATAGTGAATTATTTACAATATTCTCGCATTTCATTTGAGAGGGTTTAATTCATGCAGATAGCACAACTAATTGAGACAGCAAAAATCGCAGTTCACTGGGATCACATTTTAGCCCCCAGTGATTCAAATGCAGGTAAAGTGACTGATGACTCTTGGAAGGGGACAGCTAAAAAAGTTGCGGGACTCGTTGTGTTTGCACTCTCTTGCTTCTTAATTGGTCCAAAATCCTCGTTTCTTCTCTTTGCAATTTCTGGATCTTATCATTCTTACCATGCGTATCAAAAAGCACAAATAAAGCCTGAAGGACCTCCTCCTCAAGAGCTTTCTGATGAAGAAATCGATCGAAGAAATCAAATTGGGATCGATGCAATTATCAAGGCAAATGAAGCAGGGAAAAAAATTGGGCTAGTGATTGGTCGCTGTAAGAACCAACCTGTTCCTCAAGAGGAAGGTTGGCTTTGGGTAGCTGGAAATATTGAAGGCGATCCTGAAATTTTAGAGGGTCGTATCGATCTCAAAATGGATTTTAATCAAGACGAAACTTATTCCAAGCTCCAAGGTTTATTCGATAAAGTGGTCATTGACGTGTCTACTATTAAATTTATCAGGGCTCAGTGGGAAAGAGGAAAGCATCTTCTTAAACCACTTGAAACCTCACAGCTGATTACTGAGGCACTATCAGGTTGTATGGGAATCAGTCCTGGAGTGAGTGGAGTGGATGTTGATTGTCGCAATGCAGGAATTTCTTATTCAATGGATTATCTACAAAAAGAGACAGAAGAAGGCAAACAACTTTTTGCAGATTGGAAAAGTCGGGTTTCAGATAAAGAATTAGAAGCTGAGAAGAAAGCATGTTTGGAAAAGCATCAAGGTTGGATCGAGAATGAGCAAGATGAAAAGTTTGAAAATCAATTCCGTTACGAGATCTTAAACAAGTACTTTCCAGACCGCTATCTTGCGGGCCGAGAAGCTGGCTTAGAAGGGATGGAGCGTTGTCGTCATTACCTAAAATCCCTATTTAATCTTGTAGAGCTTTACCATGGTTGCCCTTTTCCAACACGAGAAGGTATCCGTTATCCAGAAAAAGAAGACTTCTTTGTGTTAACAGGTCCAACTGAACCCTCAAAAGAAAGGGTTCGTGTATTTGAAAATCGACGCTGCCGTTAAAGACTCTTTGAAAATTTAAGCTGTTGTAAAGTTTTCTCTTGGGAAAAGTCTAGTGCTTGCCTATACTTGGTCAAAAAGTACTTGAGAGCTGCACATGACTTGGTCTGAGATTGAACACATCTTTAATCGTGCTTTGAAGTTTTCATTTTCAAAGCGCAAACTTCTTTTTATGTTTCCCGTCCTGCTTGTATGCGGGCTCATGACAGTTTTTTGTCGCGCTGTTGCTATTCATGCGGGGCAATGGGTAGTTCTTAGCTTGACATTCCTACCCATTTTTTTGTCATCGGGATTGCTTCTTGCTGCAGGCGTTGTTTTGGCGCGCGTTTATCATCATGAAGTGAAAATGATTCCCCTAAGTTATAAAAAGATTCTGAGTCAGTCTTGGGAGCTTTTGGTTGGCGTTTCGTACTTAACGATGCCGCTACTGCTTTCGTATTTATTGCTTTGGGTTCTCATGGGAGTGTTTTATTTGCTAAAAGAGATCCCAGCTCTCGGAGAAACCCTGGGAGTGATCTTAGCATTTGGCCCTTTTTTACTAGTTCTTGGGTCGCTTCTTTTGAGTTTGTTTAATCTCTTTCTACTCTTTTTTGCGACGCCCCATATTGCCCTTCAGACAGGGATGAAACTGAAGCTTGCCGAGCAGGTTTTTCGTCGGTTTACAGACAATATCTTTTCAAATATCACCCTCTTTCTAGTGGGAATCATTCCTTTACTTGTCATTGTAGGAATCCTATGCTTGGCTGCTTTTTTGACAGGAGTCAATTTTTTTATACGTACCGAGACCCTTGCAATTGCTTTGCAATGGTTTTTTATCATGATCCCCTTTACTGCTTTACTTGCACCTGGTATCCTCTTTTTCTTTAATTTTGCAGTCGAAAGCTACGTACACATGCAAAAGAAATATGCCTAGAAGAATTGCCATTATTGGGGCAGGGTTTTCAGGCCTTGGCCTCTGTTATCATCTGCTTCGGCAAGGCTATGAAGTCACCTTGTTTGACCCCAAGGGAGTTGGAGGAGGAGCTTCTGGCATTGCATCTGGACTCTTGCATCCCTATCCAGGAGAAAGTGCACGTCTCAGCTGGCAAGGGAAGGAAGCAATGGAGGAGACAACTTCTTTATTGAAGCTTGCAAGTCAGGCTTTAGGAAAAGAAGTTGCACGTGCTGAGGGGATTCTACGTTTAGCATTAAATGAGAAACAGAAAAAAACTTTTCGAAAACGAGCTGATACAGAAGAAGGGATTGAATGGTGGGATGCTGAAACATGTCAAAAGCATGTAAATGGTGCTCACTACGTTCCTGGAATTTTCATTCAGTCAGGTCAGACAGTTCATGCCAAACTTTATTTAACAGGACTTGCAGAAGTCTGTAAGCAGTTAGGGGCTCATTTTGAAAAGCGAGAAGTAAAGGTTGAGTCTTTAAGTGCTTATGATCAGATTGTCATTTCGGCAGGCAGTGGTATCCGTCAATTCAAAGAGTGTGCTCAGCTCAATGTAAAGTATAACAAAGGGCAACTTCTGGCGTGTCAGAAACCGTCTTATTTCAATCCAAGGTTTAGTTTAATCGGGAAAGGTTACTTAGCTCTTAGTGAAGAAGAAGATCGTTGTTTTATTGGATCGACTTATGAGCATGAGTTTTTAACTGAAAAACCGTGTCTAGGTATTGCAACAGAAGAGATCTTTTCGCGAGTGGGGCAATTTCTTCCCTCATATGGGTCATTTCAAGTGCTTGATTGTCTATCTGGAATGCGTGTGAGCAACCAGAAGACCTATTTACCTTTAGTGGGTCGTTTGAAAGACAACCTTTGGGTTTTAACAGCCATGGGGTCGCGTGGACTTTTATATCATGGATTGATGGGAAAGAAATTGGCTGCAGCGATCCATGCAAATGACGACGCACTTATTCCAGAAGAGGTGCGTGTATGAGCGCTGAAGCCCTTTTTTTAGGAACTGGTGCATCCATGGGAATACCAGTGATTGGATGCGACTGCAACGTGTGTCAATCTTCTTCTCCGTTCAATAAGCGGCTTCGTCCATCGCTTTTGCTGATAATCGAAAAAAAACAGTACCTTGTAGATATTGGCCCTGATTTTCGTTTGCAAGCATTGAAGTATCAAATCAGCCATCTCGATGGTGTTATTCTGACCCATAGCCACTACGATCATATTGCAGGACTCGATGAACTTCGTATTTTCTATTTTCGGGAAAATAAGCCCGTTCCCTGCTTGGTTTCTCCTGATACTCTCGAAGAGATTAAAATCCGGTATCACTACATCATGCCTCCTTCACTGGAAGACAAGTCACATGTGATGAAGTTTGGCTTTCAAGTGCTCGAAGAAGATGAAGGAAAAACGGAATTTGAGGGGCTACCTGTTCACTATTTTAGTTACTTTCAAACAGGAATGAAAGTGACGGGAATTCGTGTCAGAGACTTTGCTTATGTGGTGGATATTTTAGATTATTCTGAAAGTATTTTCAAAAGTTTAGAAGGGGTTCAAACGCTTGTTATTGACGGGCTGAGTTGGGAACGCACAGCAGCACATTTAGGGATAGCTGAAGTGATTGAGTTTGCTAAAAAAATAGGATGTAAGAGAACCTATTTGACACATGTTGCACATGTAACCGATCATGAATTAATGAATATAAAACTTCCTAATGGAATGGAAATGGCTTACGACGGATTGAAACTTAAATTATGGTAGATGAAGACCGACTATATGAAGACATTCGCTATGAAATTAGTGATTTAAAAACTGCTTTTCTTATTGGATGTTACACAAAATCCTCCGATTTGATGCTTTGTAAGGAGCATATCGATGAGCTTGAATCTCTTTCGAATACATATGGATTTGAAGTCATTTCAAAAAACCCTTGTCCTTTAAGGAAGGTTGAAGCAAGCACCTATCTTGGTAAGGGAAAAGTTCAAGAGCTTGTAGATTTAGCTGCTGAGATGAAAGCAGATGTTGTGATTTTCGATGATGAAATTTCTCCAAACCAGCAGCGTAATTTAGAAAAAGCTTTTAAACGCCCTGTCATTGATCGAACAGAGCTTATTTTGGAAATCTTTTCGCAACGAGCTCAAACGCGTGAAGCAAAGCTACAAGTCGAGCTTGCAAAAAGCCATTACCAGCTGCCACGCTTAAAGCGTTTATGGACACACTTATCGCGTCAGGTTGCAAGTGGAAAAGGCTTCCTTAAAGGAGCAGGAGAGCGTCAAATTGAACTTGACCGCCGTATGGTACGCGACCGGATTAGCCGTCTAAAAAAAGAGATTGAAGAAGTGCGTCATCAGCGAGAAGTCCAACGTCATGCACGGATCCGCTCTGGTATCCCTACCTTTGCAATCATTGGTTACACCAATGTGGGTAAATCGACTCTCTTACATGCGCTCACTCAGGCAGAAGTCCTTGTAGAAGATAAGCTTTTTGCAACACTTGATACTACGACACGCAAGTTCACTCTTCCAAATCATCAAGAGATTCTCCTCATTGATACAGTGGGCTTCATTCGCAAAATTCCTCATACACTTGTCGCTGCGTTTAAAAGTACTTTGGAAGAAGCTATGTATACGGATATTTTGCTTCACTTAGTCGATGTGAATCATCCTTTAGCAGAAGAGCATGCGGAATCGACTTATGAAGTTTTGAAAGAGCTCGGCGCAGAAGACAAACCTATGATTACCGTTCTCAATAAGATAGATGCGCTCAATAATAAGGGGATCTTAGGCAGGCTGAAGCTCAAGTATCCTCGTGTTGTTGGAATTTCGGCTATTGAGCAAATCGGTTTTGATGAGCTTATGCGAATGATGATGGATACGATTAAAGACTTAAGAAAAATTGTTAAGCTTCGCATTCCACAAAAAGACTATGCCATTGTGAGCCAGCTTATGGATGAAGGAAGACTGATCCACAAAGAGTTTGAAGAAAATGATATTCTCATAGAAATCGAAATTCCTGTTCATATGGAACGTAAGGTTGAACCATTCCTAGCTGAAGGAGATTTAGATGACAGCGCTAACAAAACTTCCCTTTGAAGAAAGGCCTCGGGAGCGTTTGCTAACCTTAGGAGGTGATGCTCTTTCACTGACGGAACTTCTTGCTATTTGTTTAGGAAAGCGGTAGAAAGGGAAAATCTGTCATAAGCCTTGCTGAAGAACTTTTAGGAACGTTTGGTAGTTTGACAGACTTACTCGAAGCTTCTGTCATCCAGCTGATGGAGGTTAAAGGGATTGGTGTTGCAAAAGCCATCCAGCTAAAAGCTGTTTTTGCTTTAGCAAAACGCTTTCAAAGACGTCCCGGAGCGGCAAAGTATTCTGTGCAATCTCCCAGGGACGCATATGATCTTATTGCCCCTTATCTAGAAGAAGAAAAGCAAGAAAAACTTGCACTTCTTTTGCGTAATGTTAAAGGGGAGATCTTTCATCATGAAATTATTTCTTGTGGGACACTTTCTGAAGTGCTTGTGCATCCCCGTGAAGTTTTTCACCATGTGTTATTGCACCATGCCTATAGTTTCATTTTAGTTCATAATCACCCAAGTGGTAGACCTGCTCCATCTAAATGTGATGTGGAGCTCACAAAACTTTTGCAAACATCGGGGAACCTCATGGGCATCAGGCTAGATGACCATCTCATCATCGGCAGACACTCTTTTGTTTCCTTATGGGAAAAGAGGATCATTAAACGGTCTAGATATTAAAACTTTGTCTAACAAAGTCAACGGCACCTGAAGCGAACATCTGAACAGCAATGAGGGCAACGATCATGCCACCCAAGCGCTCAAATGCAATCAACCCTTTTTCCCCCAGCCCATGCTTCAAAAATGAAGCAATCAGCGTGATGATAAATGAAATGAGCATAGCTCCGACAATAATCATTGTCATGGTGAGATGATTGTGTAGGCGGCTAGAAAAGAGCATCACAGCAGTGATCGATCCTGGGCCAGCAATAACTGGGGTCGCAAGGGGAACAAGAATTGGTTCGTGTTTAGGTCCTGCTTCTTTTTCATGTTTGGGGAAGATCATACCAATTGAGATAAGGAGGAGTAAGATCCCTCCAGCCATGCCTAAGATCGGTTGAGAAATTCCCAGAAGCGTAAAGATATTAGCGCCAAAATAATTGAATAGAAGGAGAATCAGTAGAGCTAGCGAAAACTCACGAAGGAGGATGATCCTTTGTTGTGCGGGTTTATATCGGGCAAGTAGGCCAATAAATAGGGGGATATTTCCTAGGACATTGATGACAAAAAAGAGAGAAACCGCCATCGAAATGGGGTGAGCAGGCATTTCGATCTCCTTGAATTGAAATGATTTTTCTCCATGTAGCTTAGAGAGATTTAGAATTTTTTTGTAGGTCTTTCTTTTCTCGTCTCTCTATGGCATAATAGATGCGATGAAAAGGAAAAAATATAAAGTTGTCACTCTTGGCTGCCGGACAAATCAATACGAGTCACAGGCCTATGTCGATCAGCTCAAAGCTTCGGGCTACACTGAAGCAAAAGATGCTGAGACAGCCGATGTCTGTATTGTCAATACTTGTACAGTGACAGCCTCAGCAGATAAACGGAGTCTTTACCAAATCCGTAAATTGAGCCGCGAGCATGAGCCAGAAAAGCTGATCGTCACAGGGTGCATGGCAGAGCGCGCAGCTGATGAAATCCGAGCCATTCAGGGAGTTACTGATGTCATTCCCAATCAGAAAAAAGAAGCCTTACTTGAGGAAGTTTTCCCGAATGAAGAGTGGCCTGAATTTAAAATTGAACGTTTTGAAGCGCACACCCGTGCATTTGTTAAAATCCAAGATGGGTGTAATTCCTATTGTAGCTACTGCGTCATCCCATTTGTACGCGGGCGTTCTCGCTCTAAAACGGTTCCTGAAATTATTGCTGAAATTGAGCGTCTTGTTGAAAACGGTTACAAAGAGGTGGTCCTGACTGGGATCAATATTGGAGATTTTGATGGAGGAACCCCAGAAAATCCTGTTCGTTTAAGCACTCTTGTCCGTCTTGTTGATCAGGTTCCAGGGTTGCAACGGATTCGGATTTCATCTATTGATCCGGATGAAATTGATGATGACCTCCTAGATGCTGTCATTCAAGGTCAGAAGACGTGTCATTCGATGCACATTGTGCTGCAAGCGGGTTCAAACGTGACACTTAAGCGAATGCGACGAAAATACACCAGGCAAGACTTCACTGATGCTACAACGCGTCTTCTTCAAGCAAGTTCCGACTTTACGTTTACAACTGATGTGATTGTAGGATTTCCTGGAGAATCAGATGAAGATTTTCAAGAAACAGTCGACTTGATTCGTCAAGTACGTTTTGCCAAGGTCCATATGTTTCCTTATAGCGACAGACCAAAAACGCGTGCTTCTCGGATGCCAAATAAGGTTCCGCAGGATGTGATCGATCAGCGGCGACAACATCTGCTCAAAGTTGCCGATGAAGTGGCATTTGATCTGCGTCAAAGTTATGTGGGACGCACTTTTGATGTGCTTCTTGAAAGCAAAAATATGGGGCATACAGATCATTTCCTCCCTGTTGTGATTTCTCAAAAAGGGCTGCGATCAAATGAGATGATTCAGGTGGAGTGTCTTGAAAATAGTCTAGAGGGTTTAATTGGAAAAAAGGTGGAAGATGCCTGCGTTGCTCACTAATCATATGCGTCCCTTTTCGCACGTTCCTGGAGAAACCTGCATGTTACCTAGATCTTCTTGGAAAGTGATAGCTTATCCGACTCGGATCAGCCTTGAAAACCTGGGCTCAGGCAGTGAAAAAATCCTCTTTTCTTTACAAATGGAAGGGCCAATTCAGGGCTACACCTTGATGCAAGACTTAGAGCGAGACTTTGTCCGCATTTTTGGAACGGCAAAAGAGGGTTACTTTTCCTTTCGACTCACTGCTGAGCCTGATGCGATCAGACTTCTTCTTGAAAGAGCTCCTGAGAGTGGTATTTCTTTTTCCTTTCAAGGAAAGGACAAAACACTCAAACGCAGCGAAACCTGTGCCTTTCCTTTGCCGCATAAAGAGACTTTTCACCCCCATGAAAAGATCCATTTTGGATGTCATAAGAAGCAAGACTGGACTCTTATCAAACGACGCCTCAATCTAGATGAAATTTTGCCAATTTGGTTTGCCATAGGGAGAAAATGTCCCGAACAACCGCTGCATTATGAAGGAACAGCTAAGCTATTCAAAGCATGTGAGGCAGCGATTCAACAGCAAGATCGGTTAGAGATTGGCCCGCTACTAATCAAGCTATTTCAAGTAGGGTTTGGAGGAATGCTCACTCCTCGTCTTGCTGATACAGATTATCAAGGGATTGTTGTTGATACAGTTCCTCCCCAAGGTTCTCCTTTGGTTCTCCTCAGTCATGGTGCTGAGCTGATCCGTCAACTTTTTATCAATGCAAAGGGAGGGAAGCTTTCCCTTTTACCTTGCCTACCGATAGAACTTCATGCTGGGCGCTGTACCTCTATGCAAATCTCTAAGGATTTATCTATTGATATTGAGTGGTCAAAAAAAGCGCTCCGTCGTCTTGTCATGCGTCCGAAGAAAAATCAGGCTTGGAAACTCGATTTGCAAAGAGATCTGAAGTCATTTCGTATGGAAGGAAAGCGCTTCCAGAAAGAGGATACCCTGCAATTCAAAGCGGGAAAAACCTACCTACTGGATCGGTTCGAAAGGTAAGGATCTTACCCTTAAAGCCTTTTAAAAACCCTCAAAAAAACACAAATTACTAATAAAAAACGATTTAAGAATTAAAGTTATTAATTGAAAAAAATTAAAAACTTTTGTTATAATATTTAGCATAGAAGGAAAAAAGAAGAGGGAAACAATGGCTTCATCTATAAATTTAGGGAGCAGCATGACTGCTTCTGTTCAAGAACCAAACCATAAACAAGAAGAAGAGTCTGTTCTAGAAAACCTTGCCGAAACAGAAGGCATGGATCCTCAAGATTTCATGGAGATGATCGGAGGACAAGAGGGAGATTCCGAAGTAATTCTCGAAGAGAAATCGTTTCAGCAACTGGATTCTAGAAGAGCCGCTTTAGGGTTGTCACCAGTAGATCGTCAAACAGAAAGTTATGACTCAGGTCTTACGCGTTTAGGTCACCAACATACAGCCTGGAGTAATATTGCAGGGTTTCTTAGAAATCCTCTTATCATGAGAGAAGTTTTTCCAGGGTTTGATTTTCATGAAGATTCGATGCTAGTTGAGCCTTTAATCAACGAGCTGGCTTCTCTGAGAAATATGTCTAAAGAAGATTTTATCTTAGCCATTGGTGTAACGCCAAATGATAGTGAGTCTGAAAAGGTCAAAAAGGCTTTTGCCCACCTCAATCAAGAAAGAGCCGAGTGCAAATTAGCTCCCATTCAATATGAAAGCCGCGCAGTTAACTTGCGAGATGTTTATCAAGCAGGACTGAGCGAAGTCACTCAAGTTAAAGAACAACAAAATCAGGAAAAAGCGGATCGACTCACTTTTTGGAGAGCTCTACCAAGAGGAGCAGAATTTATCGCAGAGAATCAAATTGAGAACCTTTCAAGTGGTGAAGTTAGAGTTCAACTAGAGAATTGGTTAGATGAAAGAGGTCGAGGTGTCACAAGAGTTGATCTCAGTAGAGATGTTCTCAATCCGAATGCGCAACCGCTTTCAGCTTTACCGCCTGAGATAGGTAGACTGACGAACCTTCAGCACCTTAACTTATCTTATAATAACCTGAAAGAGTTACCTCCTGAGATTGGCAATCTAACTCAGTTAAAGATTCTTGATCTCAGCGCAAATGAACTACAAGAACTTCCTAGAGAAATGGGCAACTTAAATGCACTCAGAGTATTAAACCTCAGTGCTAATCAATTAACAGATTTGTCTGAAGAAGTTACACACTTAAGACCAAATCGGATTAATTTGCAAAACAATCAAATGTCTCCTAACCTAACGCGTTACTATGAAGCAACAGTGGTGAACTCTATTTACGATTCACCTGGAAAGAAAATGCTTGTAGGGGCTGTTGCAGGACTTGGAGCATATGGTGTTCAGAGTGGAACGCTTATGGGACTAGCAGGAGGTGTTGCTGCTGCTGCCTTACTCTATACTTGTAATGGGTTTATTGATGGATACAATAGATTTGTTGCAGCAAGCTTGACCTAACAGTATCAAGCGGCAATAAGCACAAACTAGCTTGATATAGAAAACTAGGGCCTCTATAACCCTAGTTTTTTTATGCCCCAAAATAATGGATCAAGCCAACATAAGTTGCAGTGCCGGCAAAGATGCTAATAATCGGCTGCTTGAAAAGTAGGTGAATGAGAGCTGTTGCTCCGACTCCAATAAAAGCAGCAGTCAGATTTGAGCTTTCTCGAACGCCATGCAGGGCAAGTAAGAGCATAATTGCTAGAGGAAGAGAGCGTGAGAGGATTTGTGCTAGCTTACTTTGGCGTAGTTGTTTTGAAAAGAGAAAGGGGATAGCTCGTGTGATGTAAACAATAGCTGCAAGTCCAATTGTGATGAAAATGAAAGTTGTGCTTGTCATGATTTTTTACGCTCCTTCACAAAGTATCTGAGACAAAGGTAAAAGAGAGTGGTAATGATTCCGATGATAAAGGCTTGGTCATGAAGAAAAATGATTCCAACTCCAAAGCCAAGCAGAGACACAATCACAATCGAAAGGTCTTTACACTTTTTCCACTGCTCAATGAAAAAGACGGTGAAAAGAGCTGTCAATGAGAACTCCAATCCTGGAATTTGAAAGATATGCCCACCGAAATAAGCTCCGATAAACGTTCCACTCACCCAGTAGAAATGAATCACCCAATTCAGGTGAAACAAATAAGGGATTTCATTTTCTCGTTCACTGCGATGCTGCACAATCGAATAGGTTGCGTCGACAAGCCCAAAGATTAAGTATTGGCGTGGCCATATGCTGATTTTCTCATAGCGGTGTAAAACTGAAAGGCCATAGAAACTATTCCGCAAAGCAACAAAGGCTGAAGTGACAAATAGCCCGACAAGAGATCCATGAGCAGCGAAGATGCCGGCGTTGCTAACTAAAGATATTCTTCCCGATTAGCAGTGAAAAAAACGGTTAAAGTAGCATAGACCATATGCAATGCTTTTGAGTAACAAAATGTACGTCGATGGAAACGGGCTAGATAATGACGAATTCTGGAATTAAACCCTTCTACAGC
>Ga0180434_10000354_pt1 | contig 67900 bp, 89 predicted proteins | sample SS_ome_7_FD_132453 | JGI IMG/M metagenome (GOLD analysis project Ga0180434, IMG submission 132453) | Hypersaline lake sediment archaeal communities from the Salton Sea, California, USA - SS_1_D_2 metaG | ecosystem: Environmental > Aquatic > Non-marine Saline and Alkaline > Hypersaline >...
CCTTCAGCGCTTTGACCTTGGCCACTACCACAGGGCCGCTTTTCTTGGCCGCCAGTTCTTCCAGTTCATCCCACATCACTTCCAAGTGTTCCGGGTTGATGGCTTCATTCATCATCCTGTTCTCCTATGTGTTGGACTTTCCCGATCCCGCCCAGACCGTCCGGGTGGATCACCTGTTTCACTTCTCCGCCTTCCGTCAACATCACAGTCTCCCCTTGGGCCACGTGGTTCCTGACCCTGGCCAGTAGGTCATCCATCACCGTCTTCCCTTCAGCGTCCTTCAGGGTTCTGATGAAATCAGCGTCCATCCAAGGGACTGTATACTGTACCAGCTCTGGTTCAGGTTTGGGGTCTTCTTGGGCCTGGTCATGGGCCTCTTGGGCCTTCAGTTGGTCCTCCGCCTGGAAGATCTCCAGAAGCGTCTTTCCCGCCTCCTTCGCCATTTCCTCCACCACTTCCTTGGACGCCTCCACCAGCTCTTCCTTCTTCGCACCAATGGAACCTGGTGGATAGGTCAGGTTCCCCAGGGATGGCTTGGGAACTGGGCCTGTCATCAGACCAGGTGTAGCGCCTTGGGTAGCCAGCGCCTTCAATACGCTGGACAGGAGATCCTGGCCTTGGATCTTGTCCTTCACGTCCTTCATGACGTGGACCATGGCCAGGGTCTGAAGGATTTCCATGTCTATGTCATGGCCGTTCAGGATCTTCTCCAACTGAATGAAGAAACAGTTCAGACAGACCCAGGCTTCCCATTCATTGTCCTCCGTGTAGGGCTCCAAAGACGGAAGGGAACACATCCAACAGTAGGTACGAAGACAGCCAGGACAGACGTGGCCTGGGATGGCCACGGGGTTCCCCTGGTGGATGATAGCCTTGTCTGAATTCCCTTGACAACTCTGACAGGTGGGTTCCTTCGCCGTCTGGACCCACTTTTCCCTGGCTGTGGGTGGGTTTGTAGCCGTCTGGTTCATCCTAACACTCCCGTGATCTGGGACGGACTCTTCTTCCTGGCCATCTTCTTATTGAACCTGGAAAACCACCCATTTAGCTGGGACAGGGCTCCGTCATCCCCCTCCAGCGCCAGGGCTATCTCCGCACAGAAACAACTGGTACAGATCCACTGACTGGCCCACAGGGACATGGACTTGTGGTCAGGACAGACCTTCTTCCCACAGGCCCCACAGGAAGTCATACTGGATTGAACGTGGGTTCCGCAAACCTCACAGGCCGCCCAGGGGTCCCCACGGGAAGCTTGGTGGGTGTAGGGTGTAGCTGGTCCGTGTCTACTTCTCATTTTCGTTTACCTATCGCGTAAACCATTTTCACGCGAAGCCCTTTTGTGGTAGGTAGGTGTAGATGATCTCTTCACCCTTCCCTCTGTTCACCAAGCGTTCCACAGTGACATAGTGACCTTCCAGGATCATGGTGATCTCCGTGATGAAACAGGTGACACACTGTTTCCCCTTCATGGGGTAGCCGCGCCTGTTCATCCTGAACAGGATGGGGGCTCTGTGATCAGGACAGGTCAACTTCTTACAGATGGGACAGGTCTTCATCAGGGACTCCGGTTCATCAGGTCCCAGCTTCCCATAGCCGACCCCACAGAATTCACAGGGGTAGTTCTCCTGGACCATCTCCGCCATGGCCAGGACTTTGTGTAGGCCCTTGGCCCGCTTCTTCCCCGCTGACATGGTCCTGAACTTAGACAAGGGCCATCACCACTTCATCCGCGAAACAGGACGGACACACCCGCCTGTGGGCTTGTTTGTGATCCACCCTGGGGACCTGGTGTTCCCCACAGGTGATCCGTTTACACTTGGAACAGGCCACGGTGTTGATGGCCTTGTAGTAGACCAGCTTCCCGCAGAATTCACAGTTCCCTTGACGCCTCTGATCCTGTCCTGGACCTGGTCCCAACTGGGACCTGATCCTGTTCATACTGGCCGCCATGTTGTCCACATCAGCTCCTGTCTGTCTTCCTCCAGCCACCGGTGGGGCCACCATGTCCCCCATCAGCGTGAAGGTCTCCCCACGGGACGCGGCCTCCGCTACCGCCTTGGCGTGGATCTCCAGAGCCTTGGCGTTCTCTTCCTCTTCCTTGAAGGAGTAGGCGTGAACGTCACTGACCGGCCAAAGCTTGACCGTTTCAGGTTCTGGGGGGAGCGCTGGCCGCTGGGCCATCTTTTCCACGTAGGCTTCCAGCTTTTCCCTGTCCTTGTCCAGCTCCGCCTGGAACGCCGCCTGGTCCTGGACGGGTTCCAGCTTCTCCGGTTTCGGGGTCCTCTTGAAGAGGCCCCTGGCCATGTCAAAGATCTTTGCCATGGTGACTTCCCAAGATCTTGACCACGTCTTTGATGTCCTGGATGGACCTGGCCCGCTCTTCAGCCTGGACGCCCGTTTCCACGCCCTTGGCTCTGGACGTTTCCAGCTCCTTGGTCAAATAGCCTGTCCTGTCCTTCAGCTCCCTCTTTTCCCGTTGTAGGTTGGCCACGTGTTCTTCAAGCGTGGCTATCCGCTGACCGCGTTCATCCAGGGCCTTCAGGTGACGGTTCCTTTCATCTACCGCCGCGTCATGGTCCGCCTTCAGCCGTTCGTCCTGGTCCACTATAGACTCCATCTGTTTCTTCAGGGAGTCTATTTCTTGTTTCAGCGTGTCATTCTCTTCTCTGGCCTGGGTAGCCACCAGCTCCCAGTTCACGCCGTCATTCTTCTGTGTGTGTTCTTCCACGATAGCCCGCCTCCATCAGGATCTGTTCCCTGACTTCTTCGTCTGGCTCTGTGAACGCCCTGGCCAGCTCTGTGATCCTTGGGTCAACATCCTTCCCCAGCCCCTGAAGGAAGACCTCCATGACATACTGGGTGAAGCGTTCCGCCTCTTCATCACTTTCAATCCCCAGAAGGAAGGAGCCAAGAGACCCGAAGCCGAACACACAGCCCACCTTCATCATGGAGTCCGCCCTGGACAGGACGCCGCCTTCCGTGACCGCCTCCGCGAAATTGACCGCGTGGGTTTCAATGACCTCTATCAGGTTGGCCTTGTATTCTTCGCCCTTCCTGATGTCGATGGGGAGCGCCTTCTTCGTGGACTTCTTCGTGGTCTTCTTCTTGGCCGCCTTCTTGGGGGTGGCTGGTCTGGCCTTCCCGGCCGTCTTCCGTCTGGGGGCTTTCTTTGCCATGTTGGCTTCCTTTCAGTTGGGTGGTTCCGCTGGGTCCGCCTGGGGCTCCTGTACGATCATGGGACCCGTCATCATCTTGATCTGGGCTTCCGTGGCCTTCTCCAGGTGGCTCCTGGCTTCTTCCGCGTCCGCCGCCATATAGGCCCTGGAAAAGTGAACCAGGGGTTCATGTTTCTCCTGGTCAATGTGTTCCAGGAAGGCCGTGTAGGCCGTGGTCACAACTTCGTCCAGCCCTTCAGCCGTCTGGACGCCCAGTCTGAAGGCCACAAACTTGGCCACTCCAAACAGTTGGCCAGACAGCCGTCCGTAGTCCATTGGGGCCGCCAGATTGTTGATGATCTGGGCTTCCTGGACGGAAAAGTCCGTCATCATCTTGAACAGTATATCCTTCAGGGCCGTCCTGGCCGCTTCTTTGTCAACTCCCTCTGGAACCATCATCCTGTCCTCCTGTCCTTCAGTTCATGCTGGGGGTCAGTACCTGTCCTATGATCTTCCGCGTGGTCTCCTGGTCAGGTGGCCGGGGATAGCCCGCCTTTTCGTGGATAGCGCCAGCCTCCATCATCATCACATAGATGGCCTCCTGGACAGCCGCCTGACACTCCTTGGGTTCTTTGCTGAACATGGTAGTGGCGTAGTTCAACATGTGGGGGATGACTGGATGGATGGGCCGTCCTTCGTCCACGTAGGACTGAACCACGGTCCTAACCAGGTCCCCAGGATCTGAAGCCGCCGTGTCCGTGGGGTCCATCCGCCACCGGATGAAGGCCAGGAACAGAGCCCCGCCTATCAGCGTTCCCACTTCGTAGAGCCAGGACGCCGGGTGGAGCGCTTCCCCTGACTTGGTCTGTTCCGCGTAGCTCTGATGACTCTGGGCCAGGGCCGCCGCGTAGCGTCCCAGGATCTTCTTCAGTTCATCCAGTTGGATCTTCATGGTCCCGTTCCTCCGCCAAACAGTTCAGACAGATCAGGTTCCCATCCACAGGAGCGTGGGGACCCCTGGGACCATTCTTGAATAGCGCGTTATATCGAAGCGCCACCCCGTTGGGAAGCTTGACCTTCAGCGCCTTCTCTGACTTGTCATAGCCACAGACGGAACAGGACCCGCCCAACAGGTCAATCAAAGACAGCCACCTGTTCAGCTTGTCCTTCCGCTGGGCCGCCTGGTAACAGGACCTACAGACCTGATAGTGTTTCTGGCCGCGCCTGAATTCGTCCAGGTTCTTGTCCTCCTGACACTCCAGACACATCCTGATCCGCTCCCCCTTCACAGGGGGCTTGACGGACTTGGTCCTGGGAGCGTAGGGCTTGCAATCGGGACACACCTTCCGCGTCAAGCTGGCCAGCTTGAACTCCCGTCCACAGCGTTCACAGATAGCCATCTTGGACATCTATTCCTCCGTTTCTTCGTCCTCCTGGTCCTCCAGGACTGGGACTTCTATCTGGTCTACCTCCACGCCCTGGGGAAGGAACCAAACACCTGGGAACCTGGGGTCTGTGTCCACCTGGTCAGGGGTACATCCGAAGACCAAGGTGACCGCCGCCGTGACGGGGACCGTTTCGGAAGTCAGCTCCGTGACCGTCCACAGGTCATCATTGGAGTCCCGCATGGTTTCCCCTATGATCGTGGAGGATACATAGCGCCTGTTCACGCCACACACCCAAGCCGTCAGGATCACTGTCACGATCCCCAGCGCCACGATGGCGAACAGAACCGGGACCAGTAACGGGTTCAAGACTTCATACAGTTCCACCTTCTTCTCCCTTCGTGTTGGGCCTCTGGCCCGTTTCGTGTTCAGGATAGCCCCAGGGGGAATTGAACCCGCCGCTACATGGGTGAAAACCATGTGTCCTATCCACTGGACTATGGGGCCTTGTGTTCACCTGTTCCATGGTTTACAGAACGATCCTGGCCAACTGGCCCAGACAGAGTCCCCTTCTTCAAAACAGGGGTCATACACCGCCCAGCCCGTGGCGTCATCGTGGTAGAACAGTTCAGCTTCTCCGCTGATGATCTTGTCCTTCAGGTCCGGGTCCTTGTGGCTTGTGATCTGACTTTCAACGTAGACAGCCTTCCGTCCGTCCGCGAAGACCACCAGATAGGTCTTTTCAGGCATCCTTCCGCCTCCTTTCCTCCGCCCCCACGCCGTTGGCGTGGAGGAATAGAAGGAGTAGGAGCCCGAAGGCCCCTACTCCAAGTCCTAGCTTGACCAAGATGATCCAAAAGTCCACTTCAGTCCGCCTTGATCTGGGTTTCTTTCAGGTTGGGGAGCCTGTGGAAAGGCTTTTCCCCGCCCGCCAACATCCTGGACAGCCACCGGTATTCTTCAATGGTCCGTTCAGCCGCTACCAGCTTGGCCTTGGTGTCCCTGGCCGCCTGGTTCTCCGTCTGAAGATGGACCATCACCTGTTGGTTGGCCTCCAGGGCCTTGGCGTTGGTGTCTTCCAGCTCCTGAACCTTGGCTTCAAGCTCCTGGATCGTCTCCAATAGCTGGGCCTTGGTTTGTGTAGTGTCTGACAAAGTCAGTCCTTTCTCCGCGTGGGGGTTCTTGGGTTTGGGTTTAGCTGTCCAGGCCCTGGTTCCCTACGGAAGCCTGGAACTGATCCTGAAGGGGACCGTCCACCTTCGCCTGGTTGTCAGGGAGTCCCTGGCGCTCTTCCTCCTGGGGCTCTTCAGCCTCCTGGGGCTCTTCCGCGTCCGTGGGTTCCCCCAGCTCCGCGTCTTTATCCAGAAGGTCCTGGATGATCCCCACGATGAACTCCAGGATGTCCTTCAGGACCTCCATGTCAAAGAAGTCCTTGACATTCAAGGAGAACGCCTTGGCCTCCATGGGGGTGGCGTTGGGAAGGTCTCTGACCTCCGCCTTCAGCTCCCCCGCTCCAGCCGGAAGCGTGATCTCCAGGTCCAGATCCTTCCTGGGCCTGTCCACGTGGACCCGACATTTCACCGGGCCGCCTTGTCCGTCCGCGTGGAACGATAGTTCCACGTCTTTCCCGTCAACCGTCTTCGTGTAGCTTAACAGCTCCGCCATGTGGTCTTCCTTTCCGTGTTCGTTTCAGTGTGACGTGTGACTAGGGTGTCTATGAAGACTGGTGTGGGTCTAGCTCTTCCAATGCCTCCATGATCTGAGGGATCAGCCGTAGGTCATAGGGGACCCCGTTTCCCTTGGTTTCGTAGTCAGGAAGGGGGTAGTCCTCCAAGAGCGTCCCGTTCTCCAGGGATGTTTTAACCTGTTCAGTTGTGGGAAGTGACATGTTGGCCCCTTTCGGTTCTCTGGTCTAGCGGAAGGTCACACCTTTCATCATACCGCTTGACCTTGACGAAGGGTAGACAGGACGGGTCCGTCCACGCCAGGACCTCCTGGAGATGTTGCTGGCGTGAAGGGATGTTCCTGTTGATCTTGGCTACACAGCGCCCGTCATCTGTTCTACATCCAATACGTTCACACATTGTCCTTCCCCTTGGTGGGTTTCCTGATGACCCGCCGCTTGGGCCTCTTCTCTTCTGTCAGTAGCTGGGACCGTGAAATGGTCCTGGAGAACTTCTTGGGTGGTTTCACGCCTGAAGCCTGGTCTACAGGAACTCCAAACAGTTCATCCAAGGAGATCTCCAGCGCGTCCGCTATCTGGAGCGCCATGTGGATGTTCATCAGTGAACCCGTCTTCAAGCCCTTGGTGACAGAGCCATAGCTGACTCCCACGATCCGCGCCAGCTCCGCCTTGGTACTGATCCCCACGTCCATCATGGCCTCTTCCAGCCTGTTGACGTAGCGCCTGTTCAGGTCTGACCGGATCTCCTTGAAGCTTGGGGTCTTCGCCATGTAGACGTTCCTTCAGTGTAAAATTTCGTCTTATGTCACTACTATAGCCCGGGGCGGAAATCTTGTCAAGGAAAAAGAGACAAGATTTCAGGATTTTCTGGCCACCAGGACCATCTCCGTGGGGTAGGTCTGGCTGGCCCCTGGCCTGGCCTTGGAGAACCGCCCCGTCTTGGGGTTCCTGGTGGACGGGAGAAGCTTGGAAGGGATCTCCCGCTTGAAGACCCTGACCAGCTCCATGGCCGCCAGGTCTTCTATCATCTCACAGAACACAGCCGCGTTCTGGATCTTCACTCCCTTCAGCGTGGTGTCACCTATGACTATGACCATGTGGCCGCCCCGCTTCAGGATGTGGGACATGGCCAGCCAGGTCTCCCACATGTCCAGGTAGTATTGGGACACAGCCTGGGACGTGTGAACATGTTTGTCCTTCAGCCTCCTGACTATCAGCCGCGCCAGGGAACTGTTGGGCTTCATCGTGGACGTGACGTTGGGCCGACAGTTGGACCCAATGTAGTGGGCCTTGGCCTGGGAGTCCGTCCCGCTCAGATCCAGCCAGGCTATGGATAGCTGGTGGATGGACAGATAGTCATAGGACGTACAGTAGGGAGGAGATGTCACGATGGTGTCCACCCGCCCCTGGGGCCAGCCCGTCAACCAGGGACTCTTGGGGATGGTCTGGTAGGCCCCAAGGTGACCCGCCCGGAGCCCCGAAGGGAGCGCGTCCCAGTAGGCCGCCATCCCCGCCTCCATGTAGTCCAGGTGTTTCAGGAACAGCTCTTCCGCGTTCCCTATCCGCTTCTCCTTGTCCTTCACTGGCTTGGTGGAACTGTTGGACCACCTGGACGCTGGTTTCAGGATGTGGCTGAAACAGACCTTCAAGAACATCTGGATCTCTGGGTCATCCACAGTCATGATGTTCCCAAGAAGATGTCCCAGCCTGTAGATGTTCTCCTGGGGGAACCATCGAAGGATCAGCTCTTCATGGCGTTCTGGAATAATGGGTGACGGGGACGGACGCCCCACCCAACCTCTGACCTTCTTCAACCGGTGGTTCAGCTTCTCTGGATCTATTGGCCGCGCCTTGACTTCAGTGATCAGCGTGGCCAAGGGGTTGATGTCCGCCCCCGCCGAAAAATAGCCCTTCAGGAGCCCACAGACCAAGGTGGTCCCGCTCCCACAGAAGGGGTCAAATATCAGAGCCGCCCTGTTCCCAGGGCCGTAGTCTTCCAGGGCTTTGTCTACCAACTGGGGGATGAACTTGGCTGGGTATCTGTGGAACCCGTGGGTGTAGGCTGACCGCTCCTTCCGCGTGGCTCCCGCGAAGGTCCAGTCAGGGTCCACCACAGCCCCGTCCACCAGGTTGGCGTAGTAGGCCGTCTTCCTGATAGCCATCACTGACCGCCTTCCGTGGGGGCCGGGGATGGCGTGGTGATGTCCGCCACCTGTTCATCCAGTAGCTCTTCCGCCGTGTATTGGTCTTTGATGGCAATTTCCGCCCCGCCGTCCTGGACCGCGTTGATCAGGAGCGCCGTGGATAGCTGGACCTGGTCCCAGGGCTCCAGCTCCCAGGGAAGAAGGATCTGTGTGTGAAGAGCCTTCCGCCCAGCGTATTTCATCCCGCCGTAGAACCCGGCCGCAAATACCGCCAACACCGCCAGCGTGATGGCCACGCCTAACACCGGCCCCATGGGCCGCCTGTCCTGTGTCATCCTGTCCTCCTTACTGTCTACGTGTCTGGATGTAGTCTTCCACATCCGTCTGGGAGACCCTGATGTTCTTCTTCCCGATCCTGAAGGATGGAATGTCCCCGCGTTTGACCATCCTGTAGACGGTCATCTTATGGACGCCCATCTGGTCAGCCGCTTCCTTCAGGTTCAGAAGCTTGGGTCCGTGTTGTGTGTTCGTTTCTTCCATGTCTGGCCTTCTACGCCGCCGCCTGAAGCCGCTGGGCTTCTTCAAAGGTCAGCGTTTTTCTGAACTGGTTGGTCTGGTCAATGTCCCCTAGACCGTTGAACCTGTAGACGTGGTCCGTGTCCAGGTCCACGAAATAACAGGCTTCCCTGGTCCAGCCTCCTGGGTTCATCATCCGCTGGCCCTGGGGGAACACGAAATCCCAGACTTCATGTGTGTGGCCACAGATGTAGCCAAAGTAGCCTTCCGTGAACTTCTCCATGGCCGTCCTGGCGTAGTGTTCCCAGGTCAGCCGCTCCCCACAGGGGAACACCTGGTCCACCATCCAGTTGGCCAACTGAACCGCCCGCTGGTCCAACATGGGGAAGAGCGTTTCCAAAGCTACCGCCGTGGACAGGAACGCCTGGGCCGCCTTCAGGCCCTTGGAGGTGTTTACGTCAAAGACGCCGCCAGCTCCCCAGATCGGGTCCCTTTCGTGGCCGTGTTCCCTCCACCATCTCCGCCCCTGGCTGTCAATGAACTCCCCTGGCTCCGTGATGTCCCACATGAACAGCCTGTCCAGGTGGGTGATCCCGAAGTCATGATTTCCAGGGATGAAGTCCACCTGGGACGTGGCCAACAGGTGGAAGGTTTCTTCATATTCCTGGAGCGTCTTGACGTAGGTGTGGGGGAACAGGTCAAACACGTCCCCCAGGAGTCCCAGACGGTGGCCTTCAGCGTGGACCCACTGACAGAAGTCAAGGGCCAGGGGGTTCTGATCACTGGCCCGCTTGAACCCCTGGAAGTGTAGGTCCGCCGCCTGGACGTTCATGACTGACTCCCGTTGAAGATGACAGGGTTGGACCCCAGTTGGATCTCCGGATAGGCTCCCGTGTCACCCCGCTGGTTCCAGCGCCACAGCTTGACGTGTAGCTGTTCTCCCGCCTTGGTGATCAGGCCCACATAGCCCGTCCCCCGGTGGTTCGTGGCCCTGTATTTCACGTAGACGTTCCAGGAGCCTGAATGGGGCATTGGGACCCAGATCAGACCGCGCATAGTCCCGTCAGTTCCCGCTTCCTTGGCCGCCACCCTGGTGATATACAGGTAGGGTTTCTTCTCCCCTGGGTGGTCCCCGTTGTCCGTCCAGTTGGTGGCCCCGTTGGGTCCAACACAGTAGGGCTGATCAGGACTCTTCTGGGTGTTCCTGGGCTCCAGGTGTTTGTAGTCCACCAGCATGACCTGACCCGTGGAAGGGTTGACAAACTTGACATGAACGAAGGACAGACCCGCGCCTTTATCCCGTCCGTTGATGTAGCCCGCCACGTAGTTCTCCGTGGCCAGGATGAAGCCTGGGTGTCCCTCCGTCAGGGCCGCGCCGTCATAGACAGGTCCTTCAGGGGGGTAGAATTCGATAGGATCAGGGGGGTGGTCCTTGGTCCGGTGGTCCTTGGACCCACAGACTTCACAGGGTTCATATTTCTCCTGTTCCTTCTCCAGCCACTTCTTCAGCCAAGGGATCAGGTAGTCACCCACAGCCTTCAGAAGCTTTCCCATGATGTTCCTGTTGAATAGACCCATGATCATCCCTCCAGTTCCTCCCAGGTGGTCATGGTGACCTCCTGGGTCTGTGGCTTCCGCTCTTCCAGCGTAGGGACCAGAAGCCGCTTCCGTAGTTTGGGCTTTAGAGCGCCATTCATCTTCATGATCACCCGGGGGGTGATCTCTTCTATCTTCTGTTCCTGTAGTAACCAGGCTACCACAGAACAGACATCTTCATCATCCCAGTCCACGGGCTTCTGGCCGTTCTGAAGAGCCTGGATGATCTCCACGTAGGCCCGCCGCTGTTCAGGGTCCTTGACCGCGTACCAGCGGAACTTGGACGCCCATTCATAGACTTCATCATCCGTCAGGGGGCCTGTGGGAAGCCTGAACTCCCAGTAGGGTGTGGTGACCCGCTGTTCATCCAACCAGTGTTGGAGTTTTGTGTAGGCCACCAGGGCCGATCTGGACAGCGCCGCCTTCTCCCTGTTGGCTATCTTGGCCCAGTCCAGCCCTTCCTCTTCCAGCTCTTCCTTCATCAGGACCCAGTCATCTTGACGGTGTCTGGACAAGGTCTTGACCTTCTCTTCCCCATCGTGCCAGTAGTACAGACAGCCCCAGCGTTCCGTGGTCTTCCAGGTGGTGGAGTCCGTGGTGTAGTAGTAGCCCTTCTTCAGGGACCAGTCATCCGTGATCCCAAAGCCGTGGACCTTCGTCAGGAAGGCCCGCGCCACGGTCATCAGGTTCTCCACGTCCGCCCGGTCCAGGCCCTTGGTCAGCCCCACGTAGGGGAACCGCTGACACATCATTTCCCAGACCGCCATCCCCCGCTGGGGGTGGAACACAGGGATGACCGGGATCTTCAGGTGGGTGTAGGTGTCCCACCATTCCATGACCTGGTCCAGGCCCACCCATTCCTCCACGTCCAGCTCCACAGCCGTGTAGATGTAGTCCTGGTATTTCTCCAGCCAGGACAGATATTCATCATGGTAGGCTTTGAAGTCATCCGTGTCTAACTCCCGCCCCTTCTTCTGGAACGTGTAGGCCCCGGAGTCCACCATGAAGTCCACGTCTGGGTTGGCTTCCTTACGCTGGACTATGATGTCCGGTCTTTCCCTCATCTTCCAGTAGCTGACCAGGACCGCGTCCACCCTGTACTCCGTCACCAGGTCAAAGTAGAACTTTTCATCACACCCGCCAAAGAAGATCCGCGTCATGTTCCGTCCTCAGTTGGCCAAGGGATGGCTGATGGTTTCAGGTTGGGTGTCTTCGTCCTCTTCTTCCTCCAGGTCCACGCCCGCCATCATGGCCAGGATCTTCAGGAGTCCCACACCAGCCGTGATACAGAACGCCATCACCAGGCCAGTGATGAAGATGGCACAAATACACAGACACAGCTCCAAGATCATTCTGTCCATTCAGTCCTCCGTGTCTTCGTCAATCAGTCCGCCCATCTTCACCAGCCGCTTGGAACAGCGTTCCACACAGACCATGAAATGGGTAGGTTTCCAGTCCACGCCCGCCTTCTTCAGCTTTCCGTCAGGGATGTAGAAGGCGTTCACCCACACCCGCTCCAGGGAGTTGGTGGGGACTCCGCACATCTCACAGCATAGGATGGAACCGTCATTCTTGGAGTCCCAGCGTGTAGTAGTCTTCTGGGTCTTCTTCGCCCAGGGGAACGTCCGTCCCCGCTGGTCCCTGGCCCGCCTGACGTATTTCATCCGCCTGGGCCTGGGTTTGGGGGTCTTCGCTTTCGTCTCCGTTTTCACCTTGTCCGCCCACAACAGAGGGGTCACTTCTTCGCCTTTCTGACTTCTGTTCCTGTCTTGTGTAGGACATCACGGAATTCATTGAATTCTTGGGGGGTCAGCCCGCGTGTCAGTTGGACCAGCTCTTCCTCCTTCTGTTTGGTCTGTCCTTCTACTACCAAAGCTATGGACGCCTCCATGACCTTCTTCACCTTGGGGGACATCTTGATCCCGTTCATGGTGGCCGTCCGTAGATCGTCAGGGGTGGCTCCAGCCTTGGGGGCTGGGTCCGCCTTCTTGGGCTCCTTCTTGGGCTTTGGTGGATCAGGCTTGGGCTCTTCTACCTTGGGCCGCTCCACTGGAGCCCCGGCCTTCCGCCGCCTCCGCCTGGTTGGGAAAGCGTGGTCCTGGGTCACCCCGTCCACCACTTTCCAGTAGTGGGCCGCCAGGGCTTCAGGACTGTCAAAGACCTCCGCGTCCGCGTCCTTCAGGGACTCCAGGAAGGAGTCAAAGTCCACGTTCACGTCCAGGTTGAACAGGGACATGGCCTGGAACTCCTTGGCTTCAGGGACCCCGTCCAAGATCATCCGCCGCCTGTTGGGGTTGTAGAAGTCCAAGACCAGACCGTTGGTGTCCACGATCTTCAGGAGCGCGTCCCCTGTGTCTTCGTCCTTTCCTAGCCAGTTCTTCCCAGCGTTGGTCCGCCGCCAGTTCTTGTCAATCTTCCATCCCTGGGCCATGGCTCCCATGGACATGGTTTCCCCCATGGCCATCAGAATGTCCCGTTCACAGAAGATCTTGTCCACAGTGAACAGCCTGTCATCCATGGTTGGGTTCCGCCCTGGGTGAAAGACGTAGCCCTTCCCCTTCTTCTGGAAGGCCGCCCAGGAGTCCGACAGGTCCCGGCCGACCACAGCCCGCCTGACCTCCTGAACGTCAGACAGGTAGGCCGTGGCCGCACAGAAGACGCCCGCGCCCTGGTTGGTTCTGATCTTGGCTAGTGTAAACAACATGTCAGTCCCGTCCCTTCACCGTGGTCACAATGTCCGCCAGGTCAGACGTGGCGGAATTCATGATGGAGTAGCTGGTGGCCGCGTTGAACAGCGTGTCATCCACCCAGTCTTCCTCCCCTGTGTGCCAGGTGGCGTCAGACATCTGAATGACGTGTAGTTCTATGTCCTTGAAGTCAGGAAGCTGTTCAGGCCGTAGCCCCTGTTCCGCGTCCGTCAACAGAAGGATCTTGGCCCGCCCCAGGTCAGAGTCTTCTTTTTCCCTGGCCTTGGTGATGTCCTTGACCGCCCGCTTCAGCGCCGTGTCTATGGCCGTCCCGCCTCCGTTGAAATCTGACAGCCCAAGGAGCCGCCCAATGTGAGAGAAGCCCGCTTCCGTCTTGGCCTTGTAAAGCTTCCCAGGGCTCCCCGCGAAAGTCCGAAGGAAGGCCACGCCGTCCTTCTCCTGGATGTCCGCCAGGAAGGCCAGGGAGAACGCCGTAGCAAAGCCGCCCTTTGACAGGGTCCAGCCGCCCCGCTGTTGGCGTGTCTTCACAGAGATGGAGTCCATCATGGACCCTGACACGTCCACCAGAAGATAGAGTAGGGGCCTTCCCACGTTCTCCTGGTGTTCGTTCACCATCAGGGTCCCGTCAGCTATCTTCTGGAAGAAGACATCATCATCCATAGCCTGTTCCCTGGGGAGCGCGTCCACAGCCTGGGAGATGTCCGTGATGGTGGTCACATCTTCATCATCCGCTGGCGTGGGGGTCCTATTCCGCTGGGTGTCTTCGTGACTGTTCAGAACTCCCTTGACGAAGGTCACTATATCCAGGATGGACAGGATCTTGGCGTCCAGCCTGGCCGCCACCCTTTCCACAGCTCCCAGGAAGGACGAACCCGTGAACGTAGCCGGGGCCTTCCCTTTTCCAGCCGGTCCTCCGCCGCCAAAGCCTCCAGGCTGGCCCTGATCTTCGTCATCACCGCCCTTCCCGACCCCAAACAGCTCCTTCAGCTCTTCTTCCACCTTGGGGTCCATGGGAGCGTTGACGCCTCCTGGAATGATGGCGTCCAGGATCTTGGTGGGCTGGACCTTCGCCGCGCCTCCAAGGAAGCCCGCCTGGGCCGCGTTGGAAAACAGTTTGTTCAGGTAGTCAGCCCCGTAGCCCACCAAGGAGATCAGGCCCTTTGACGGGGGGTCCGGACAGTCCTCATGAACCAGCTTGTCCGGATAGGTGGTGTCATCCAGCCGCGCCACAGCTATGTGGGCTCCGAAAAGACAGTGATGTTGAAGGTTACAGCTTTCACAGGTCTTGATCCGCCTGATCTTGGACAGGGTCAACATGACCCCTACAAGCTGTTCAGCTTCGTCCAGGATGGAGTCAGAACTGACCTTGTCCCAGTAGGGGGTTTCCTCCAAGGATGAAATCAGCTCCCGCCGCTGACAGTATTCCGTGAACTGGGGTCCCATGAAGACGCCCAGTTCCTGGCTGGACTTGATCCGTTCTCCACGCCTGTAGTTCAACAGGTCAATGAACAAAGATCCTTCCACGCCGTACTGAACGCCTAACTCTTCCGCTTTTTCCTGTTCCTGTGGGGTGGTCTGTCCGTCCACTATTTCCATGGGTCACCCTTTCACGGAGCGTGTCCGTGGCTTTTTCTCTCAGTTTCTGGATGGTGTCCACGATGGCCGCCACCCGTTCATCCAGTTCAGGTCCCAAAGACTGGGCCGCCAGTCCAGAGTAGTAGGCTTCCAGCCTGACCAGGTTCTGGCTGACTTCGTTCAGCCACTTGGGGTCAGCTTTGTGGGTAGCGAAGGAGCGCCTAAACTTCCCCAGAAGGCTTTCCGCGCCTCTGACATTGTTGTAGACCTTGTCTTCCGCGCCCATCTTCTTGGCCACGGACTCCAGAAGCTTCCAGAAGTCCGCCGTACTACCTCCCATTGGAACGATGGCGTGACAGAGCGCCGACAGATCCACGCCTGTGACCACGTTGTCACCACGGAGCCAGGCGTGGGCCTTCATCAGGTCCAGACACCAGACTCTCCGCCTGGGGGAGATCACCTGGTAGGCGTCCTGACACCTGTCCAACAGCTCCGCCACGTGGTTCATGGTGAACCTGGACAGGTGAACCTTTTTCACTGACGCCCTGGCCGCCTGGAACTGTCTGAAGGACATCCGCTTCATGGGCCTGTGTTCCATAGACTGGGCCATCATCTTGACCTGGTCCGTCCTGGACATCTTCCCATCCACGGCTATCCTGATCAGGAACCGATCCATGACCGCGTCCGTGGCCAGCTCTGGCTTGTAGTAGTTGGTAGTGGCCAACACAGAGATCAGGGGACACCTGATGACCCGCCCGGTGTTTCGGCTGAAGGTCCGTTCATTCAGGACCTCCAGGATGGACCGAAGGAGGCCCGGGTGTGCGTCAAACAGTTCATCCAGAAACCCAAAGTCACAGTCCACCAGGGTCCCCGTGGTGTTATGTTCCACAGTTGCCTGGGTCCTGTATTTCTGAAGATCCATGGGTCCAAACACATAGTCAGGACTCATGTCACGCGCCAGTTGAAGCTTGAACACTGACGCGCCCTTGATCCCCCCAAGGACCAGGGAAGCCAACATGGACTTCCCGATCCCCGGGGGGCCTTTCAGGAGGATGTGTTGTCCGGCCAACATCGCCAGCCCCATCTGGTTGACGATCACCTGTCTGTTGACCATCCGTTCAGATACATCCGCCAAAAACCGCTTCATGACCTACTCCACCGGGACCACTTCGTCCACAGTTCCGTCCGCCGTCACCACGAAATACTGGGTCCCGTCAGGGCCTTCTGTCTGTCCAACATAGGCCGGATCCGGTTTCCCGTCCTTCCCTTCTTCCTTCCAGACAAAGGGACCTTCACTCTGGGGTTCGTCCAAGGGGAGACCGTTGGCAAACCCACAGCCGTTATGAAGGTATCCCTCCCCCCAGTCATGGCGGAGTCCGCTGTCATCGTAGAACGCCGCTTCAAACCTGATGACCAGGTCTTTGTCAGACAGCGCCTTCATGTCTTCCTGGATCACGTCAGGAAGGGAGGGGACCCACCATTCCTTGGCCTCTTCCAGGGAGTCCTTGAAATCATCCGTCACCATGGCCTTGGCCATGTCCAGGAAGGGGGACCAATCGAAGGCTAGACGGATGTCGTCTTCTTCATCGTCCTCTTCCTCTTCATCGTCCTCTTCTTCATCGTCCTCTTCTTCATCTTCTTCTTCATCCCCGGACCCCTCTTCTTCCGGGTCTTCCTCTTCTTCGTCATCCTCTTCCTGATCTCCGTCTTCAGGGTCTTCTTCGCCAGAGGTTTGGTCCCCCTCCGTTTCTTCCTCTGAACCTTCCTCCGCTTCGCCGTCCGCCCCTTCAGCGCCTCCATCATCCTGTCCAGGATCGTCTTCTTCATCTTCTTCTTCATCCTCCGTGTCTGGCTTCGTCACCGTGGAACCGTCCGCCAGGATCTCCCCAAGCCTGGAAGAGATCTCTGACAACAGGAACGTCATGTCCGCGTCCTCCAGCTCCACACCAACCAGCTCCCCGGCCTCCTTGGCGTCCGCCTCTTCCGGGTCAAAGTCAAGGTCCGCTTCATAGGCCCCCACCAGGACGCCCAGAAGCTTCTTCATCTTGGGGACCTTGGTCTTGGGCTTGAACTGGAACCCCAGTCCGGCCGCCAGGTCAACCAGCTCCGCCTTCTTCATCTTGGTCAGCTCTGACTGAAGAGGAAGAACCCGTAGTTTGTCCCCTATAGCCTTCTCCGGGGACACGTGGTCCCCTGTCAGGACATCTCTGGCCTTCGTCAACATCCCAATGGCGTCATCAATCAGACCTACCGCTTCTTCTGGCTTCATCTTTCCTCCTTGTGTGGGAAGCCCACTTTTTCGGAACTCTTGTTAACAGACGATAACACAGGTATACACTCCTGTCAAGGGAAAACTGTCTTCAGGGTTTTCCCCGCTGGGAAAAATTCAGTCTGGGGGGTCTTCAGGATGGAACCACTGACGGAACCCGTGGACCATCTGTTCCGTTTCATTCCTGAACGCCTGGTTCTCTGGGGCCTCCCCGCCGAAGGTGGCCCCTGTGGTGGGGGACTCCCAGACCGTGACTTCATGTCCAAGAACATCCTGAAGCTTCACCGCCCTGTAGGCGTACCAGAAATAGCGGGCCAGGTTCTCCACTGTGGGAGGCCCTGGGATCAGGAACAGGTCATAGTCCTCCCCGTCCAGGTGGGTCTCCAGCGTGTCAACCAGGGGGTCAGCGTAGTCCAAGACCAGCCTGTGATCCATGGCCCACCTGTTGAACGTGTCCAGGTCACGAAGGTCTCCGAAGTCCACCACAAAGTCAGAGTCCGTTGGTCCGTGGATCGTCACGTCCACCCTGTAGGTGTGACCGTGGATCATCTGACAGCCTGGGACATCCTTCAGTCTGTGGGCCGCCGCTATGGGTTTCAGGTGTTTGAAGATCTTCATGTCTGGTTCTCCCATATGTCTACGCCGCGTTCCTCATTTCGGACCTTGAACAGCTCCCACCCGTGGCTCCTGATCTGGCATGACTCACAGGTCCCACAGCCGCGCCCCCATTCATGCTTGGTCATGTCCAGCTTTCCGCTGATGTGGTAAGACATACAGGACACCGTCTTCAACACCGTCTTCAGAACCCCAATGTAGTGGGCCGCGTCAAACAGGTCCGCCTTGGAACAGCCCCAGACGTTGGACGTGACACTGAATTCCACGCCTATCCCCTGACTGATGGCGTCCCTGGCCGCCTCCATGAAGTCCTCTGACTGATCAGGATAGACAGGGGCTTCCGTGTCTGGTGTGTCATCCTCCAGGTGAACCGCCATGACTATGTCTTCCGCCTGGTATCTGGCCGCGAAGGTGGACGCGATAGCCAGATAGACCAGGTTCCTTCCCAACATAGTCCCGTCAGACATCCCATATTCTTCCGTCAGCCGCCTGGTATTGGACCCGCGCCAAAGATCGGAGATCCTGACCGTTTCCAGCTTCATGGTCCGTTCATCCGTGGACCACATAGCCTTGGAGATCTTCTTGGCCTCCTTGACCTGGCCCATGGCTATCCGCCGGAACTCCCCCATGGCCTGGCCGTGTTCCACGTATACGCTGACCACGGAATGTCCGCTGATGGCCAGTTCAAACAGCGCCACAGCGCTGTCAAGTCCCCCCGATAGTAGAAGGATGGTGTCCACTGGTCTCTTCATCGTGTGTTCCTTTCGTGTCTTCGTGTGGGAGCGGGGGAAGGACGCCCGGAAGCGTCCTTCCCCCTATGGAGTGAACATCCTATGACCTTTTCTTCTTGGCCTTCGCCCGCCTTTCCCTCTGGAGCCGCATCTTCCGCCGTTTCGGGGGCTCCTTCTTGGGGTTCTTCTTGTAGTAGCTGTCCCAGCGCTTGACCGCCGCCTTCTTGGCCTGGGACTTCCGCTGTTTGGCTGACTTCTTCTTGGCCTTCTGTTTCCGCGCCTGTTCCCTGATGGCCCGCTTCACCGCCGCCTGTCTCTGTCTGGCCGCCACGTTCCCGATCTTGGGAAGTCCACGGATGGCCCGCTGTTTGTTCTCCTGGCGTGTCTTCCACGCCAGCTTCCCCTTCTGGCTGGCGGACAGGTGGCCTGTGGGAACTACCGTGACCAGCCTGGCCTGTTCCACCTTCTTCATGACATCCGAAGCCGCCCGCTCCACGTCAGCCCTGGTGATCACATCCCCCTGGCCCGCCGCTATCTTGGCCGCCTGGACAGCTCCCGTCATCCCCATGAAGATGTTGGCTGGAAGTGTCGCTGTTCTACCCATCGTTCACTCCTTGATCCAATGGAATGGCCCGCCACACAAAGGCGTCCTTGACGTAGGACTTCCCTTCTTCATCTGGCTCCGTCTTCACCATGACCCGCATGGGAACGAAGGCCACCATGATGTTGAACAGCTTGGCCAGCTCCATCATCATGGCGTGGACCGCCTTGTCCGCCTGTTGACCAGCGTTCCCACCCAGGTAGACAAAGTCAACAGGCCGCTTCCCTGACCTCCAAAGGTTGGCCGCGTAGCGCCCCGCTGAATGTGACTTGGTGGTTCCACTAATCTTCAATGATCCTCTGTGAAACTGGTACAGCTTCACATCATCCACTTGGACTTCCTCTTCCTTGGGCATTAGTTGGGACCTCCTGTTCTGTGTCTTCGTCCTGAAGGGCCTGTTCAACCAAGTCAAGAGCCCGGTTCATCCTCATGTTGATGACCCGCGTGACCAGTTCATCCAGGTCCTTCTGGCGTAGTACCAGGAAGAAGCCAGGTTTCCCCTTTTCCACCAATGCTAGGAGCGGAAACTTCTTCTCTTTATTCGCCTTCTGTAAAACGTCACGGAACAGCGTCAAGACGCTGAACCTTTGTCTGTATTTTACTTCAATATAGAATTCTTCGCTATCCGTGTCTGAACTCGTGTGGGCCTGTTGGTTGTTTGACCCTGATAGGGAGATCCTGACAGCGTCAAACCACTTCGCTACCGTCCGTTCAGCCCGCTTCCAGTTGTCAGACGTAGCCATCAGCGTGAACTCCAGTAGACCCTTGGACCTGGTCTGATGTCAACATGGACGTGGGACAGGTAGAAACCCAAGCCTGTGAACCTGGGTTCCAGAAGACAGTAGCGCCAAAGCGTGACCACGTCCCAGCCCTCCACGTTGATGTCCGCCGCCCGTCCCAGTAGGTGTTGGGATCGGGAGGACGATCTGGGAAGGGAAGCGTTATACTCCAGACACCTGATCCCGCCGCCCTGGGAGATGTAGATGGGACGCCCAATGTCATAGCGCATATCCTGAAGAACCCTGACCAGGTCCAGGGACACAGACCACAGTCCACATCCACAGGGACAGGTGAACTCTTCAACCGTGAAATTCTCCGTCCAATAGGTGGGCATTATTCCGCCTGATAGAAGGTCTTTCCCCTTCTGGTCATCTCCCGTGACAGGGTTCCATAGTTGTTATCAAACCGCCTGACCATGGTGGCCATCATCGCCTTGGTGGCCTCCGCCACGTCCAGGTTGAACTTCCTGGCCTTCCATGTCTTGTCCGCGTGTATCAGCCTATCAAACTTCCACTTGTCCCTGGTGTCCGCCTTCTCCATGGTCTTCAGTAGCTGGGCTTCCCGCTCCTTCAGAGCCGTGGTAGCCGTCTTCACCTTGTCTGACGCCTCCGCCAGCCTGGTCTCCGCGTAGGTCAGCCACCCTGACATGTAGGCCGCCCTGTCCCCCAGCTCCTTGTAGGAAATCCCAGTCAGATCCTGGGGAACATCTTGCCAGGTGTTGTCACCGTCAGGCTTTAGGGGCAAACAGAAGCCGTCTTTTCCGACCTGTACCAGAACCCTTTCGTGTATTGGATCTTGACCTGGACTGGGTGTGTTTGGTCCTTTGGGTGGTCTTTTCAGGAAGGCCATTCAGAAATTCCTCCAGCTTGTCTCCGCCCCTACAGAGATATTCATATTCACAGGTGAAACAGTAGGCTTTCTTGGGCTTGGGTGGGAACGCCCTGTTCCCCACCATGGCGTTGAACTCCCTGGTCAGTTCTACCGCCCGCTCCAGCTCCACCGGATCGTAGACTACCACTTCATCATGGGGCTTCTGGTTGTCCTTGTTTTCGTAGAGTAGAATTCCCTCTTCCAGGCCAAGAAGGTGGAGATATACCTGTAGCTGGAGCCTGTGGAACTGGTCCTTGGCTCCGCCCGCCTTCATACAGAAATTCTTGTTATTGGCGGACTTGATCTCCAGAAGGTAGCGCTTCCCGTGTTCCCCCCGGAAGGAAGGCCAGGTTCCCTTCTTGACTTTGATGATCCCGTCATAGCGCCCGCTGTAGGCTACGTCATCCACGTAGCCCTGGGCTCTGTCTTCACAGGACTCCAAGATCCCCATCCTGTGAAGGATGGACTGGAGCCTGATGTGGGTGAAGGTCCCATTCTTCATCCTCATAAGCCCTTCAGCCAACTGGGGGGACCGTCTCATCTTCTCCAGATCGGGGGGAGCCTGGAAGGCGTCAAAGAAGATAGACCTGGGACAGGCCCCCAGACGGGACGGAGAAAACCCCTTCACCGTCTTGGGGGTCATGTTCTCTTCCGCGTCCAAGATGGCCCTGATGGACGCCAGCTCTTCCTGTTCATTCTGTTGTCTGGTGATGTCCCCTGTCTTCAGGGCTATTTCATTGTCCACCATGAACTGGGCTATGGCCGGTGATAGTAGGCTTTCCGCCGCCGTGGCCACAGCCAGACGTTCCTTCAGTGACATCCGTGACTCCTTACATGTTGACGGGGAACTGGGGCTTGGCCTTCGTCTTCGTGATCCTGGCCGCCTTGATCCTCCGCTTGATCAGTGACTTGGTGTTTCCGTGGTGGTCCACCCAGATCTTCCCAGCCTTGTCTTCATAGACAGAGACCTTCCGCCTGACCGTCTTGGCTGAACCCTTCTTCCCCTTCACTCCCTTCTTGGTGTAGGTGATGGTGACCTGTCTTCCTTCCCTGGCCGCTTTCCTGATCTCACGTAGTCCCGCCATCACCGTCCCTCATTTCCAAGAAGTCCTCTTCAGGGATGATCACATAGCTGAACTCCCTGTTCCCTTCACAGAAGGTGACCAGGAAGACGGGAGACTTCTTGTGGATCAGCGCTTCCTGGCCGATCTTCCGAAGCTCCGCCAGCTTCAGCTTGTAGCTGGCCTTGTCCGTGTATTTCAGTTCATACAGGTGGGGCTCCGTCTGACCGTCACCCTTCCAACCTGGTAGCGCCCCGCTGGCCGGGTTTCGCCGCCCGCCGTGGCGCTTCATCACCTTGTCTTCATGTTTCCGTGACCTGGACGGGCTCACTGTCTGAACCTTTCGACCGCCACAGCCATCAGAGCGTTCCTGACTTCCGCGTAGACCTTGGGATCTGTCCGGAGTAGTTCCTTGAACGCCTTCTGGGTGTGTGACTTTCCCTGGAACTCCAGCTTGGAGGCCACCTTGGCCAGGACCCCGTAGTAGAGCCCGTAGTCAATCAGGTCCGTGATGTTGTCTATGGTCCCGCTGGGGTTCCCGTCTCTGGGCTTCGTGTGGAACCTGAACCCGCCGCGTTCGTCCTGGGGTCCGCCCGCTTTGTTCTTGGACACCGTGAACTTGATCTTCAGGCCAATGGTTTCCTGGATGTCCTTCTTCTGGGGGGTCTGAACCTTCTTCCTGACGAAGGCTTCCCGCGTCAGCTTGACCTGTTGGGACACGAAGAACTCCCGCGCCCGTCCGCCCGTCCCGATCTCTGGACTTCCGAACATGACCCCCACCCGCTCCCTGACCTGGTTGATCAGAAGGAGCGTGAACTGTGGGTTCTCTTCCATCAGGTCCTGGCGTAGCTCTGACAGAACCTTTCTACAGAACTTGGTCACCAGCTTGGCGTGGAGCCCTGGTTGGCCCCAGTCCATCCCTTCCTCCGTCTCCTTGGTGGGAACCATGGCCGCGATAGAGTCAAGAACAGCCAAGACTGGGACGTTGGTGTTCCGTAGGTCCCGTAGGATCTCCACCATGGCGTCCCCAGCTTCTTCACCGCCCGCTGGCCGTACCAGGACGAACCTGTCCAGGTCCCCGCCCAGCTTCTCCAGCCAGACCTTGTCACAGGACCCTTCCAGATCCATGTAGACCGCGAAGGCTTCAGGATACTTCTTCATGAACTCCACACAGGCCAGCGTGGCCAATGTGGATTTACAGGTGGAGAAGGCCCCCATGATTTCAATCATCCGACCTTCCGCCCACCCGCCACACAGGGCAAAGTCCAGAGCCAGACAGCCCGTGGGAAACCGCCTGATGTCCAGGCTGACAGCCTTGGACGCCTGGACCAGGACGCCCCGTCCATAGCGCTTCTCCATGTTGGCCAGAAGGCCCTGGATGGCGTTGTCAGTTGATTTCTTCATACAGGTCATCCATCTTACATCCGAAGATTTCACACAGGATCAGAGCCATGGGAGAAGACAGGAAGATTTCCCCTTCTTCCAACTGGAAGATGAACTGACGCCTGACGCCGATCTGGCGGGCCAGGTCCACCTGTTTCATGATACCAGCTTTTTCCCGCTCTTCCTTGACCCGGCACCGGTAGCGGGCCTTGACTTCAGACGTGGGCCTGGAGTCCTCCGCCGTGGTCTTCTTCTTGGGTAGGATCTTCTTCTTCTTGCTAGGCCGCTTCAGCGCCTTCTTCTTGGTCTTCTTCACGTCCTTCAGCTTCAACATCTTCAGTCAGCTCCTTCCAGTTGGGTCCCAGCTCCGCGTTCACTCTGATGGGGACAGGGAGATCCCTGACGCCTTCAGGAGCCTGAACCATCAGGTCCACGATAATGTCCCGCGCCTCCGGCGCCACGTCTTCAGGGGCTTCAAACAGTAGTTCATCATGGACCTGGAGAAGTAGGTGGGTGTCCAGCTCCCGGAGCCGCCTGTCATGGTGACAGCGGATCATGGCCTGTTTGATCCAGTCTCCCACGGAGCCCTGGATGGTGTTGTTTATCAGTTCACGTTCAGCCCCTAACCTCTTGTCCTGGGAACGTGACTCCAGGTTCTCCACGGACCTGGGCCGTCCAGTGATCAGCGGAACGAACCCGCCAACCTTGTGAAATTCAATCCACTCCCGCCGCCAGGTCCTGACGCCGGAGTAGGTTTCAAAGAACCGTTCTATGTATTGCTTGGCCACCATCTCTTCCGTGGGCTCCCCCTCCACGGTCAGGGTCATGGCCAGGTTGGCCGGTCCCAGCCCATACATCAGGCCAAAATTCAGGGCCTTGGCCACGGGCCTGGACACATGACATTCATCCGCTGTCATCTGGTGGATGTCCCCGTCCGTCTGGTAGACCTCCACCAGCCTGGCGTCCCTGGAAAAGATGGCCATCATCCTCAGTTCAAACTGGGAGTAATCCACATCTATCAGCGTGTATCCTGGCCGCGCCCTGAAACAGGACCGGATGGAGACGGAGCCAATGTCCGCCCGCTTGGGAATGTTCTGAAGGTTGGGGTTTGAACTGGAGAACCGGCCCGTCACCGTCCCCACAGGGTTTAGGGACGTGTGAAGGACGTTCCCGTCATCCGTGTAAGACAGAAGCCCCGTCTTGGTGTTGACGTAGGTGTTGTAGAGTTTAGACAGGGCCGCGTGTTCCAGGATCTTGGGGATCATGGGGTGATATTCCTGGATCAGGGCCAGGGTCTTCTTGTCAACCTTCGCCTGGCCTTTGTCCGTCCTGGCGATACAGGGGAGCCCTAGCCCCTTCTTCCGTCCCGTCTCCCAAGGCTTCCTGAATTCACCAAACAGGACGTTTCCTAGCTGTTGGTTGGACGCCACGTTGAAGTGACCGCCCGCCTCCACCAGGATGTCCCCGTGTAGTTCCTCCAGTTTGTTCTCCATCTCCCAGGCCGCCCGGCTGATCTTGACATCATCCAGCATGATCCCCCGCCGCTCCATGGTCTGGACCACTTCCAATATCTGGGACTCCTGGCCCCTGAAGAACTGTTCCCTGACGGAAGTGTTGGGTCCGCCTTTCCTGGGGATGAACCCCACTGGGGTCAGCTTCAAGTGTTTCACGTCCTTCACTGGGGACGTTCCTTCCGTCAGAGCCTTGTATAGCTCCCAGGTGATGACCGCGTCCAGCTCCGCGTATTCGGACAGCTTGTCCACATTCTTGAAGTCCACAGCCCTGGTCTGGGTCTGGTAGCGCCCGACCAAGGGACCCATGGCCTTCAGACCTTTGGGCCTGTTTTCATTCTGGCACCAACAGCCCACCATGGTGTCAAAGATCCTGACCAGGGGGACCCTGTGGTTCCCCAGGACGTAGTTATCATAGTTGGAATTGTGAAGAACCTTCAGAACTGTGGGGTCCCCAAGGAACGGACCTAGAACCTCCAGGACCGCGTCCGTGGTAAGGAAGCCGGGGAACTGGACCGCCAGGGGGATAGCGTATGAATGATATTCAGGCCCGTCACCCCAACACAGGGAGACCATGTTAAGACGCGCCCTTGGTAGCATCCTGGCGTCAGATCTCTTCCCTGGGATGGTGATGGGGAAGGTCTCTGTGTCGATGGAGAACGCGGGCTGGTCTTCCAGCCGCTCCCGGAGATCCCACAGTTCTTCAGGTGTTTTGATGATCACGGTTTATGAACCTTCAGCCCAGGGATGGCTCCCTTGACAGGAATGACCTTCCCTTTGGGGGCTCCGCCCTGACCCTTGGCGCTGGACAAGATCATGTCCTTGACCACGTCCAGAAGTAGGTTCAGAAGACCCAAGTCCTGGATGTTGGTCTTGAACGCCGTGGTCCCCTTTGGTGACTGGGAGACCACGATGAACTTCTCCACGTCCTTGGCCAGGTTCTCCACCTGGCCGTGGTCATGTGTGATCTGGATGGTGATGGCCATGGCTAGACATCCTCCTGTTCCGCCACGTTCCCAGCCAGTCCAGCCTCCGCTATCTTGGCCAACTGTTCCGCCTGGGACAGGGGCTTGTAGAATTCGCCCAGGTTGTCACGAAGCCTTGGGGGAATGTCCATCCCATCAGGAACTTCAGGGGACTCTTCCATGTCAGGGACCAGAACATACTGGGCCTGTTGAACGCCGTTCCTGGTGATCTCGAAATCCCGCCCAGTCAAAAGGCCCTTGTCAGCGAACTTCTGAATGTTCTGGTGAAGCTTCTGAGTGGTTTCAAACAGCCTGGGGGTGTGACAGTGTGTCTGTCCGTCCTTCTTGGAAGTCCACTCCGTCCGGTCAATGACTTCATAGACCGCCCTGACGGACCTGTTGACTCCAGCCGCACAGAACGCACAGGTGACCGCCTCCGCGTCAGGAACCTCCACGCCTTCACCACAGACGAAATAGAACCAGCGCCCCTTGATCTGGATGGCGTGGTAGTAGACCCCTGTGATGTGGGTGTTGTCCCTGAACCTGACCGTCTTGGAGTCCCCGTCTTTCAGGTAGAGCCTGGGGACGTAGCTGGTGGAAGCGTTCTGGGCCGCCTCCGCCTGTTTGTCCAGGGCCTTCTTCAGTTGGTCCGCGTTCAGAAGGTAGGACGGCTGATCCCCGCTGGGAGCCGCTGGGGCCTGGGTTTGTTCCGCGCCGTTCCCGTTCTCTTCCTCTTCCTCTTCTTCGTCCGCCGTGAAGCCGATAGCTTCCGCCACGCCCTTCAGGTCATCCGCCAGCTTTTCATAGGCGTCTTCGTTCTCCGCCAAATGGGCCAGCGCCTTCTCCGCCAGCTTGGTGGCGTCATCCTTCTTCATGACCTTCAGGTCCATGGCCCTGACCAGCTTCTTCAGTTGAAGCCTGGTCTGTCCTTGGAAGGTGGTGTCCTTCACATCCTGTGACATCGTGGTCTCCTTTCGTGTGGGATCGTGTGTAGAACGTATTGTCTACACTGTAAACCTATTCCTTGGCACTGTCAAGGGAAAAATGTCTATAGGCCAACCAGCCGGGCGGATTTCAGTGAGCCCTGGAACTGGTCTTCCGTCATGTCAGCCGGGTCCTTGACGCCTTCTGGGTAGTCCACCTTGAACAGCCTGGTCCTCCTTCCTATCCAGCCGTCCACTGTGGTGATCATCTGTTCCCCGCCTGGGTCATTGTCAAACATCAGGACCACCCGCTGGCCGTAGTCAACCATCAGGTCCGCCTGTTTTCTACTGGGAGCGCCACCCGTGGACACCACGTTGGGGTAGCCAAAGGAAGCCACCTTCAAAGCGTCCAGCTCCCCCTCTGTGACTATCAGGGGCTCCCTGGTCTTGGACTCACAGGTCAAGGGTCTGAAGAGCGCCAGGCCCCTCTTGAACCCGAAGTAGGGAAGAGTCTTGGGTTCCACCAGACTCTTCCTAGCCCGGCCCGTCATCCCGTGAAGCCGCTTCCCTCCGTCCTCCCACCAGGGATAGATCACCCTGTCCTGTTTGGGATCATAGCCCAGCCTACAGTCCCCCGCCACAGCCAGGGACACACCGCGCTTCACCAACCAGAACCCCGCCTTCTTCTGGTGGACTTCAAAGGGACGAAACAAGGACGCCGGAGTGAACTGGACTTCTTCGTTCATCCATCTCCGTTCAAACTCTGGGATGTCCCCTGTGAATTCCGGAACCGTGTAGGAACCGAACTTCCCGATGAACTCCAGCGCCCGTTCTTTCGTGGTGGCCATGACCTTCTGAACCAACCAGATCAGGGTCCCCTTGGCCCCGCATGAATAACAGTTCCATGGGTGGAACTGTTTGGTGGTGGAGATCCCCCAAGAAGGACGCCGTTCATGGTGGATAGGACACAGGCCCGTGATGTTGGTGTGTCTGGGGGTCAGCCCTTCCACGCCGATGGCTTCACACAGGTGGAGAAGCTGTCCCGCCGTCATGACTGGGCCTCCTTCTTCTTCCTGAACTCGTTTTCAATCTTGACCGCCACTTTGTCCGTCCTCCGCTCTTCCTCTGGCTTGATCTCCCCTGGCGGGACTTCATCGAAACATGGGGGGTCAAAGGTGAACCTGACGTGGAAGCCGCCTATCCCTGAATTCCTGGACTTCTCCACGTTGAAGGTCCTGACCGGGTCCTTCCTGACGCCCGCCAGTTCAAAGACATAGTCAGAGTGATGGGTGATAGCGTCAGCGTAGTAGACCGTGGCCAGGCCGCCGCCTGTCTTCCCACCCTTCTCTTCCCCGCCTTCCCTCCGCTCCTGGAAGGTCTGAAGGATGAACACGTTCTTGGCCTTGGCCACCCGCTTCATCATCCTGGCCACCTTCACGCCCGTCTCTGACAGGCCGACCTTGGACGCCCCAATCAGGAGATCCGCGCCGTCAATGATGACCACGTCCGGTCTGTATTCCTGGATCTTGGACACCACAGACTGGACCCCCACAGCTTCGTCCAGGTCTTCGTCATCCACAATGATGAAGTCAGGAAGGTTCTGGCTCTTCATCCGTCTGATGGCCGCCTTCAGCTTCCGTTCCTCTTCCGCCTTCAGTTGGCCCCGCGTGTAGCGTGTATAGGACAGACCAAAATTCATACAGTCAGCCCGCTGGGCTATCTCTTCCGCTCCCATCTCCTTGGAGATGTAGACCACCCGCGCCCCCTGTCTCCACCAATGGAGTCCGAAGACCAGAGTCATCCAGGTCTTCCCCACTGATGTCCTGGCTATGATGGTGGCCAGTTGTTTGGGTTTGAACTTGGGGGCCATCTTCGCCAGCGTAGGCCAAGGGGAAGTCAAACCGTCCGTCTTCAGCTCCGCCTGGAGCCTTTCGTAGCTGGACCACTTGTCCTCCTTCTGGGCTGACCAGTCCAAGTCCGCCCTGGTGTCCCAGACATTTTGAAGACTGGTGACCGCGTCAAATATCTTCTGTGTGGCCTTCGTGGCCGCGTCTTCATCCAGGGACTCCAGGTCCACCCTGACCTCCCCCACCAGGTCCCTGACTTTGTTGAACTTCTCCCGTTCAAACAGTTGGTCCGCCCAGTAGGACAGGGGGTCCGTCTCCGTGGGGAACTTGGGGGCCAAGGACGGGAAGCTATTCAGGAACAGCCGCTTGGAAGGGATCGTTCCGTGGTCCTTCCAGAAATTCCTGATCCACGTCCATTCCGTGATCCTGGACTTGAACAGGTCCAGCCCTTGACACCCCATCAGAAAGGATGTCCGTTCAGCCTGGGAACTATCGTAGAAACTCGCCAGCGCTTCCACTTCCATGTCAGCCATTAGCTTCCTCCTTCTTCGTCTGGATCAGTAGGGGAAGGTCATAGACATCCGGTTCAGGCCGTGGATGGTTGGCCGCCGTACAGTCCAACAGGTCCTTGGAAATCTGGTTCCACAGATGAACATCATCCTCCAGTGACTTGGTGTTCCGTAGGTAGGCCGCTGGGTGGGTGACTTCGTAGAGTAACACCCCACGGAGGACCATGGGGTAGGTGAAGCCGCGCCGTCCGACTATGGCCGCTTCAGAGATCCGCCCAAGCATGATCAGGATGTTGGGCCTGATGTGGCGTAGGGTCTCCACCAACCAGGGCCGACACTCCAGAACTTCTCCCGCTTTGGGGGCTCTGTTTCTTCTGTTCTGACGGGGGTTACACTTGACCACGTTGGTGATGAAGACCCGCCGGTTCTGGGGAACCTTCTTCCCCGAATACTTCAGACCCAGATGGGCCAGGATGTCATCCAAGACCTTCCCAGCCGGTCCCACGAATGGGACGCCGCTTTCATCTTCCTGGGCTCCTGGGGCTTCGCCAATGATGACAGCTCTGGCGTCCTTGAACCCCTTCCCGAAAACCACATTATTCCGGGCCTCTGATAGCCCGCATCTGGCACATGAACACGTCTTCTCCCTTAACTGTGGCCAAGAGATCCGCCTGTTTGATGGCGGTTTCAGGATCTTCATAACCGTTCACTCCGTTCATACACACGCCCCACGTCTGGGGAAGGTTGGAAATGACCAGACAGCCTCTGAACATGGTCATCCATTCCTTCAATGCCTTCTGGTCAGGGATGACCAGGTAGTCCGTGAAGAAGAGCGTTGGCCCCGATTTCTGGAGCCGGGATTTCATTCTATCATCCGTCACCAACAGGAAGACGGAGTAGAAACTGGAAGCGTCAAACAGCCACTGTCTGACGAACATGGGGACTTCATAGCTGACCCGCCGTAGGACCTTGGACTTCTTGGGTGTGAAGACCACACCAATGGCGTCCACCATGATCACAGGCTTGGGGTGGATGTTGTCCCAAGGATCGTCAGCCATTTGACCCTCCAAGGTTAGCCACCAACTTCTCCCTGTAGCCTTTGGCGTCCCCGCATTTCACGATCTGGAACAGGTCCGCGATGGTGACACCAAGACGTTCCCCCACCAGGTCAGCCAAACTAGACCCACCCGTTCCCAGGGTCATGGGAGGAAGGTGGGACAGGATGACCGTGGACCTTCCGTCTTCAATCCTCCGAAGGATGACCTTCTGTAGGATGTGCCAGCGCCAGTCTTTGGCGTCAGCTACTTCCACCAGGTCAAAGACAGCCAGGTCCACTTCTTCGTAGTGACTGACCACCAGGTCATTGGGGGTGAACTCCGATGGCCTAACAGACCCGAAGACCTCCGTCAACATGGACATGGGGGAGATGAATTTGGCCGTCATGTCCATAGCCAACACAGCCTTCACCATGGTGGCTCCCAATAGCCTGGTCTGGGCCAACAGTCCACCCTGAAGATAGATGTGTTGACCAACAGCTTCCACTGGGTCCTTCTGAAACAGACCCACGAACCTCCCCACCTTCCCCGCCGCCTTGGGCGGCCCGGAAAACGCTGGCAATGAAGGCGTGTAGAACTCCGCTGGAATTCCCGCTTCCCTCAGTTCAGCGAAGGTGACAGTCTTGGCTTCCTCCACTTGGGTTCACTCCTTTCACTTTTTACTTGACGCCTGGCTATAAAGGTTCTTCCTGACGGAAGAACCATTGTAGGTACTTACCAGCCCTATCCGGGTCTTTAGATATTCAGGATCTATAGATACCCATGAACGTCCATGAACGCTAATAAGCGCTATCGCGCCCGCGCCCGTGCGCGTACATATATAGGGCCAGAAATTCACAGCGCCTCCTTGGCCAGGACTTCCATGATCCCCTGGTGTTTTTCAAACAGCTCCCGGATGGTGTAGTCCTGGACGCCCAGGGTCTCCCCGTCCATCATGAAGGCGCTGATCCCTTTGTGGACCACGAAGGCCCCGAACGTCCGGACCATGTGTTTGATCCGGATGTGGTCCTTCTTCTCCGCCTTATACCTGAACCCACGGACCTCCTGATGGACCGCGTAGAAGAACTTCAGAAGATCCGTGGGGTTCATCTTGTCCGCCGGTTTCCCGCGTGGCTTCAGCTTGGCTTCTGGCTTGTGGACCCCCTGGCGCTTCAGCGCTTCAAAGTCCACGTCCGCCAACCTGTCCACGCCCTGGGCCTTGGCCAAGGCGTCAGGATTGTAGGTGAACATCCGCTTGACTTTGATGGTGGGGGTCTTCAGAAGAACGTCCGCCTGGACCAGCTCCTTCATGTGGTTCCTGATGGTGTCTGTGTCCGTCTCCCGAAGCGTGGACAGCTCTGACGTGGACGGAAGCCGTCCGTCACTGAAATGGGGGATCATCTCCATCAGCGTGACTTTGGCTCCGTCCGTCAGCTCCGGGTGTCTGGCTATCAGTAGGAGAAGAATGTAGTCCATCATCTGACCTGTAGGTTCTGGGCCAGCTCCGCCACTTCCGCCAGCTTGGGGACCAACTGTTCATCCACCATGTTCCACGCCTCCTTGAACGTGTCACTGACCTGGTGGCGTTCACATGGTAGCTGACAGGCCGCTGACGCCCCTGTCCCGTACAACATGACCGACACCTTGACCTCCACAAACCCAACTTCCTTCTTCCCCTCTGTGGTCTTCACAGGGGCCTTCCTGGACTTGGTTGATTTCTTCGTAGCTTTCTTAGATTGGGGACGCAAGAGCCGTGATTTTGCCATTTTTGACCTCCGTCTTCAGCCGCTTCACTTCCAAAGCGGCCCGCTGTTTGAACCGTGTACTTTCAATGGATTTCCCGGACTTCTTCAGCCGTCCGTCAGAGCCTGTTCTGTTCAGTCCTTCCTGTTCCAGTAACATCTTGAAGATCCGGATTTCCTGGGCCGAATACCAGCGCCGTCCGTCCCGTAGCTTGAAGATGGGTTCAGGAAGAACTCCCTTCTTGTCCCAAGCCCTGATAGTCCTGACAGTCCGGCCCAGGGCCTGGGCCACCACAAACCTGGAGTAGACCGTGAACTGGGTCCCCCCAAGGGTCACCCACTTCTCCTTCCGTTTGTCTATCTTGCTTTCTGTCTGGGCCGTGTCTGTAGCTCCCGCCATAACGCTTCAACCTTTCGTAGGTGATCGGAGAACAGTTCACCCGCCGCTACTTCATCTTCAAAACTGAGGATGAAGGATGGACTCCTGATCACGATGAAGGGGGTCAGGTATCCCTTCACAGCGAATTCATCAGGAAGGATGAACTGTCCCGCCAGGGTTCTGATGTCAGGGGGACTGACGCCGTGTCCCAGTAGATATTTAGCCGCTTCCTTCCCCACTACCACCACCAGGTTGGGACAGAAGGCTTCCAAGATGTCCTGAAAGACTTCTTCACAGGCCCGTAGGTTGGCCACCCGTGGGGTGTGTGGGAACGAACACAGCGGAAATGAAAAAGCCACCACATCTTGGGGGAACCTCCACCCAATGTCCTTCCATATGGGTTCAAAGAAGGACAGGTCTTCCATGAAGGCGTCAGGGCTGAACACCATGAACGTCTTGGGGTTCTTGGATCTCCATTCCGCCCGCTGTTGGGTGTTTTCCGGACACAGGCTACAAACAGGACCACCTGTGTTTAGAAGATCACTTCTTTCCTTTTGAAGGATCTTTGACGTAAAGAGCATAGCTGGTCTCCTTGGTCAGTAGCCGTCCCAGGTCCGCGTCAGAGATTTCTCCCAGTTCATGAAGGGCTTCAATCTTGGCGTCATCTATGACCTGACTGGTGGCCTTCTCCCAAACACCCAGAGCCATCAGGATGTCCTCCGCTTCGTCCACGTAGCGGATGGAAACCCGCGCCGTGTAGTCCACCTGGAGCCCGTCCACACTGGCGTGGAAGGAGCCTTTTTCATCCTTCACGCCTTCCGCCTGGACCCGCTCCGTGATGGCCTTCTTCAGGCTGGACACCCCGTCATTCAGAAGCTTGATCTGTTTCTTCAGGTCCATGTAGCGCTTGGCCATGAAGCCCAGGGTCTGTTCCGCCGGGTTCTCCTTCTTAGGGGTCCCCTTGGGATCTTCCGTGGTGTCCGTAGCTGGGGGTGATGTGTCTGTATCTGTCCGTTTCTTCAGTAGTCTTTTGGCCACTCTGTCCTCCTTATGTCAGAGACATGTTCTTGAACTTCTCCAGCCCGAAGCTGGCGTAGACCGCCCGCCGTCTCTTGAAATGGTTCCACATGACCGGGTTGGAGTCCACGTAGTCATAGATCACAGCGTCAGACTTCCATGGAGCCGCCCGCCTGATCCTTCCAGCCACCTGTTCCGTGTCCTTTCTGTTTCCCACTGTTCCCGCCAGGAACAGCCTGTCCAAGGGATTGATGGAAGCCCCGGTCTTCGTCAGTTGGATGGTCCCAACAGCCACCTTGACGCGCCTGTCTATCAGGGCCTGTTCTGTCTCCGCTATCTGTTTCTTGGTCCGTCCTCCTTCCAGGGGCTCCGCGTAGACCTTCGCCCGCCGTAGTAGGTCAATCAGTTTGTAGACGTGAACCTTCCTCCGGCACACCACCAGACAGGAGTGGCCCGCCAGGGCTTCACGTTTAACGTCCTCTACGATCATGGAATTCCGTTCAGTGTTTTCCTGAATGGCCTTGTCTATGTCGTAGATTTGGATCAGGGTTCCGCCTTTCTTGTCCGTCAGCTCCAGACCCGTGGTCCTGACTATCACGTCCGTGATGGGCTGGGCCGTCTCTGACGCCACGTTCCCCTTCACCTTGAAGAAGGGGTCCCCGAAGGTCAGGAAGATCACTTGGTCCAAGCCGTCCCCACGTTCTGGGGTAGCCGTCAAGCCGATCCTGAACCGCGCTGGCCAGGTGTCCACTACCTGGTGGAAGGTCTTGGCCGGACACAGATGACATTCATCAAAGATGACCGTCCCAAACTCCCCCTTCAGTTCCTCCAGAACGTCCATCTTCTTCTTGAACATGGACTGAAGGTAGGCCACAGTGAACTGGTCCCCCAGGTGGGTCTTCTTGCCCTGGATGGTTCCAATGTCAGAGTCCTGGAACCCGTAGGTCTTCACCAGGTCCCGCCGCCAGGAATTGGCCACCAGTTGACGGTGTGTCAGTACCAGGGTCTTCTGGCCCATCATGGAGGCCGCCATGGCCGCCAGAACCGTCTTCCCCGTGGCCGTGGGTAGAACCAGGAGGAAATTGGGGAAGGGCCGTGTGGGCCGTTGTAGCTCCCCCTCCAGCTTCATCAGCGCCTGGTTCTGGAGATCGTTGGGAGTGATCTTCCAGGAAGGGAAGTCCACGGGAGCCGTGACCGTGTCATCCACGATCCTGAACCCGTGGGTCTCCAGCTTGTCCAGTCCTCCCATGACCCCAAACCCGTAGCCCCTGGGAACAGACAGTGACCCGTCCGTGTTGAACTTGGCCATCTGGATCTTGGGCTTCACATAGAAAGGGATGTCATATGGGGAATACTTCTCCAGGTCCCTGTAGGTGGGGTTATCTACTGACGTGTCATCCACCAACCGCCGCTTCAAGGGGGTGGATAGTGGCTTCAGGGTCAGCCTGTCCCTGACCGTGACCGTCTTGTCCATCCGTGGGTTCCTCCGTGTCTTTCAGTTTAGCTGTAGCCGTGTCCTGGTCATATTCCCGCCGGTCATAGAACTCTTCCTTCTTCCCTTTGTTCCACTGTTCCACGGGCCTGTAGTAGCCGACCACGCGGGAATAGACTTCAGTTTTGCTTCCACATCTGTTCATTCATCTTCCTCCAAATTACCATGGAAATTCTCATAGGTCAAGGAAAAAATGAACCCCAGTTTTCAGGGGTGATCTAAAGCTTGATCAGCCAGATGACCAAGGTCCCGTCCCCTCTGTCAAAGGGAGCTATCCCCACGTCAGCCCAACCCACTGGGATGGGGTTGGCGCTGGGGTAGAAGATCATCCCGTCCTGGGGGATCACCTGGGTGGCCTGTTCCGCGCCCCCCGCGTAGACCAAGGGCCGCCTGTCAAAGACTTTGTCATCCTCCACTGGAAGGATGGTTCCCGCCGCGCCTGACCCGTCATCCTGAACGTGGATCTCCGCCAGGATCACGTGGTCATAGTATTGGCCTTCAAAATTCTCCGTGAAATTGAAGTCCTGTTCCGTCCCCTGGTTCAGCCCCTCCACTATCACGAAGTCCCCGGCCTGGTCCACCATGATCAGAACAGGCATCCAGGAATTAGGGGTCATGGCTGACAGAAGGTAGGGGAAGGACGTGAAGTCCATGGCCGTGGGTGGGATGACCACGGGGATCTTGGGTCTGATGTAGACCGTCCCGCCCGTGATCAGGACGCCCGCTGACGCCGGGTCCGTCTGGGTGACCAGGCCCGCCAGCGTGACCAGCGTCTTCTGGCCCCAGTATTGGGTCCGCCCTATGGAGTCGTAGATTTCGTTGAAATCATGAGCCCGAAGCCCAGAGCCCAGGCCAAGGTAGGACACCGTCACCGTCTTCCCGGAGTCACCCGTGTAGAACAGGATCTGGCCCGTGTTGTAGTTCACGTAGAACTCCCCGCCCGTGGTGGGACTGTAGTCTACCTCCGTGAACGTGATGGAGCCTGTGACCCCAACAGAGCCAGGTTCAGGAGCCTCCACCAGGTAGACCGTGGGGTCTGTTGGAATGACGTGTTCTTCCACCTGGGACACAGGGGAAGGCCGCTTGTCTACTTTGTCAGTGAATACATCTAGGTCATCTGGAAACACCGTCATCCTCACTTTCTCGCCATTCAATCTGACCCACGCCAGTGATCTCCCCTGGTACGTTGGCCAGGTCATCCGGGTGTAGGACGTAGACTGGGATCAGTAGGTCAAAGCCGTTCACGATCCGCTCCACGGGAGACATGGTCCATCCGAAATTGGCCCCTTCACCCATGAATGAACCGCCGATGAAGGAAGGGCCGTCATCCGCCGTGAAGGTCAGAACCAACATGACCTGACCTCTGGACTCCGCCGTGACAGGAGCCTGGAACCCAATGGTGACATCCAGGTAGCTGTCAGAGTCCATGTAGCCCAGCTCCAGCCCTGAAGGGATGAAGTCAGGCGTCCCTGTTCCTGCTATGAAATACTGGGCCATCTCTGACCCTTCTGGGAGCGTGGCCCCTGTGGGTTCACAGGACAGCGTCAACCCATAAAGGTCCTCCGCGTCCGGGTGGTCTTTGTTCCACCAAAGCCTGGCCGTCAGCTCCCGCGTGGTTCCAAGGACGTAGAAGTAGAAGGGGATGGAAGGGACCAGGATGTCATCATCATAGAACCCCAGGAACTTGGTCTGGTCATCCACGTCAGGGAACAGGGGGATCTCCAGCGTGGCCGGTTCTATGTTCCTGAAGTAGCCCCATTCAAAGATGGCTTCCGTGTCATGTCCTCCGCCCAGGGGGATCAGGACAAACTGTCCGAACTGGAAGATGGGTTCTCCCTTGAAGAGCCCAGGAACCTCTGTCCAGACGTTGTATCCTTCCCAAATGTGGACCGTCTGTCTGGTTCTGTTCACGTCATAGACGTGTCTGATGGCGTGTTTCATCCCGCCCCCACTACCAGGTCAAAGTGAAGCCCGCTGGCCTGGGGGGAGCCCGCGTCCACGGTCCTCCGGAGCCAGATGGTGGCCACCTGTTCTTCCGTGTCTACTTCCAGGTCCAAGGGTTCCGCCTCCGTGGGGTGGAACAAATTGACACCCAGGGGGCTCTGGTCATCCGCTGGGATCGTGGAGGCCGGGTAGCCTTCCGTCCCTACGTCCACAGACGTGTAGAAGGAGATCACGTCCCCAACCATACCGCCTCCGCCGCTGTACGATGGAACAAAGAAGGAAGTGTCTGTCTTGGAAGAGTAGACCAGGTTATGATCCCGCGTTTCATTCCTGATGACCCCCTGGGGAGGAAAATTCACCGTTGACGCCACGTAGACCGTCAAGGGTCCCGTGGTGGGGTAGCCTTCCACGTTGGACACCGTGGTGGGGAGAACATTGTTCTCCATCCAAATCTGGGCCGTGGCCATGGGGGTGGTCCCGATATTCCGGAGGAACAGACAGCGATAGTCAAAGATCCCTTCTTCCGCTTCTATGGCCGTGATGTCATCAAAGATCCCGTTCAGTGTTGGCCGTAGGGTTATGGGGTAGGGCTGACCAGACACCGCCGGAAGAATGTCATGTCTGACGATCACGCGGACCACTTTGTCAGGGTCTTCTCCGTCTTCCAGCCGAAGGTGGGAGTGTTCGTCACCCAGGTAGTCAGGCGGAACCGCCTGATAGGCTCCCGCCGTGGAAGAGCCAGGAGCCCGCCAGGCCAAGGACTTCCCGTCCACCAAGATAGTCCCGACCCGTCCCAGTCTCATGTTCCTGGGGGAAGCGTCCACCAGCCAGACACCTGTCAGAGCGTGGGGGATGTCCCCTGTCACGCCAGGGATTTCCACGCCTGTGTAGACCCCGCCCAACATGTCCCACTCCAGAAGTCCAGGGTCTTCCCCCAGACTGTAGCTTCTGACAAACCGAAGGTCCAACATCAGATCCCCGTCCTTGCTGTGGTGGTGATGGTGAATTCCTTGAAGACGGTTCCGTCAGGTCTGAAGAACCGAAGCGTGGAACCGTCCTTCTCCCAGTCCGCCGTCATCATGACCGCCAGGAACTGGGCCAGGGAGCCCGCTATGTTCTTGTGATCATCCACAGCTTCTCCCAGGACCGCGTCCGCTATCTCCGCCGCCGTGATCCCCAGGGAAGACAGGGGAAGATCCAGGTTGAAGTCATAGGGGTGTAGGTGGATCGGGATGTAGCGGTCCCTGTTGTCCAAGACATCCCCTCCGTCCATGACTCCCACGATGGGCTCCGCTACCGTCAGGTCAAACTTGTAATGTCCCCCGCCCACTTCGTCAATGGTTGGCTGGACCACGTCCACGCCCGTAGACACTACCTTCAGACTCTCGAATTCTGGAGTCAGCCCTTCACGGGGAATTCCCGCGCTCTGGAAGTATAACGTGTAGATACTCATCTAAAGCCCCTTCTGGTTTTCCAAGGGCTCCCGCCCTGGACTGATCCCTGGCCTTCCCACGCGCCTGGTGGCTTCCCGAAGTCAGACCGTGGACCCGTGTGTCCGTTTACGTTGTAGGGTAGGATAGCTTCCGCTTCCAGCCTGTTCCCTTCTATGGCCCACTGACCGAAGAAAGCCGTCCGAAGCCTACCGTCAATCAGGTAGGTGTCTATGAACGCCCGCCGTCTTCGCCGTCCCGTCAGAAGACCCAAAGGGGTCCAGGTCTTTCCTGGAACCGTCTGGACTCCGAAGGGAGTGATGAATACTTGATCATCTGACATGTCAGAACAGCCTTGGAATGGGGTCTATATAAATACTCTTCCCTGGTGAAAAGGTGGACAATACCACCCTGATAGGGACTCTCTGGTTCTCTGGTCCTAAGTGAGTGAACGCTATAGGAACATACATGACGAACGGAACATAGGCCCCCTGATTTTCCCACGTGGATGTGGCGTCAGCTACCAGGTCTACTCTGTCCTGGGCCGCGTTAGCTATGGGCCGACCTGACAGAGTAAAGCGGACCCCTGGCTGAAAGGCGCTAATGTCTCCGTGGTCTATCTCCGCCCAGATCGTTCCCTGGTGGAGTGTAGCCGCTGGCCAATTTTGGTGAAGACCGTGAACAGCCACCCCCAAGACACTGGTGGTCCCTGGCGGGAAGTCCATGTAGGTCTGTTCCAGGCCCCACAGGTTCAGGATCAGTCTGGCCGCCCTGTCTGGTGGGTTCGTGTTAGGGTCCAGCCTGTAGGACAGCGGGAAGGACCCGTGTCTGTAGATGGTCTGGTCCGTGGTGATTTCCCCGCCCCACTGGAACGCCCTGTAGGCCAGGGGGTCCTGTTGGTATTCAGACATGTTCAGTTTGTGATAGTTGATGGGCTCCCAAGTCCCAGAACCCGGAGAGAATTCTATGGTTTCGTGGACCAGCTCCACTCCCCTACACTGGACAAAGGCCCCGTAGTTCTGAATTCTTAGGTCACTGACCGATCCGTCAAGCTGGGAGTCCGTGACACTGACAGCTCCCCTACAGTTGATCAGGTTCAGCCCATAATTCCCGGAGTAGTTCTGGACATTGTTCAGGTGGACGTGGGAAGAGTCATCAAAGGTCAGCTTTGGCGTGGAACAGGCTATGACCTCCACAGAAGAACACTGGTCAAAATTCCAAGGATAGCTGGTAGGGTTACTCTGGCATTGTTGGAACCTGATGTTGTGTGACCTGAAGGCGTCAATTTCCAAAGTCCCGCCGCCCCCGGTCTTGGCGAATTCACAGGCGTAGAACTGAACGTCCCTGGACTGATTGATGTAGACAGTCCCGTCAAACTGACACTGAACAAACGTGTTCCCTGTGGGTGTGTTTCCAGTTCCTTCTGATCCTGGAAGCTCCACGGTTCCTTGGAAGTGACACCTGTCAAACCTGGTGTCCGCCTGGGAGTCATCCGCGTAACAGTCCGCTTGACACTTAAACCTGAAGAAGCGCTGGTTGGACCCCCAGTAGATAGACAAGACTTCCACGTGTGTGTAGGTTAGAACGTCAGGGTCCCAGTCAACTCTGACCTGTCCCGCTGGTCTGGCCGTGAACAGTTCATCCCCGGACTCTGGCCACCCTATCCACTTGACGGTCCTGTCCAAATATTGCATGAAAATCTGTGATTTCCCAACCTGGTAGGCCGTCCTCCTGACCCACACGTTGTCCCCGTTGGACAGGGCCGTGTAGACCACGCCGTCCACCTTATTCCAGGCCCCTGGCTGGGTGTCCGCTGAAGCTTGGGTGTGGGACAGGCCGTCCCCGTGAAAGGTGGCCGTGAAGTCAATGTAGTAGTCCATGGGGGTCTCCTATGCGTCAATGGACAGTCTGACGGAGAACTTCTGGTCTGTGATGGGCCTGGACGAAGGGTTGACCCAGCGTTCTACCCACAGGCCGTATTTGTTTCCGTCCACGTCTGGCGTGGCTGGGGCCAGGTTCCCAAGAGTCAAGGCCGCTCCTTGGGTAGCGTAGCTGAAGGCCACACCAACAGGAGCCTGATCTTCCGCTGTTATCTCTGTGATGGCGTTCCCCACCACTGGGTCCTTCCCCAGACTAATGGCGGCCCTGTAGCTGATCACGTCATCCACGGAACCCGCCGCCGGTGTGGTTCCTCTGGCTCCGCGCCCCACGGCCGGGATAACCAGCTTTTCATTGTCTTGGGTCTTGGAAGCGTAGTAGTACCACTCCCCCGTTGTTTCGTTCTCCAGGAACCCGTTCAGGGGGTATTCCGTCACGTCTCCGGTGTCCAGGTAGAACGCGCCTGAAGAGTCATGGCCCGCCAGAAGCGCCTGGGCAGGAACGTCTGATGTGTCAATGTAGGCCCTGACGTTGGTCATGATGTCCAGACCTATGTTCTTGACCACGAACCCCCTGTATTCCACATCCCCCACTTCACTTTCATCCGCGTCCACGTTGTCAAACAGGACGTTTGAAAGATAGCCCAAGGTGATGTCCTGGTCCACGTCTCCAGCCGGGAGCCCCGCCGCTGTCACATCTAACACGATATACTTGGAGTCCGTTTCCCCGTCATAAACCGTGTAGACCCCGTCTCCTGTGATGGGAACTTCCAGACCAAACTGGCCGCCAGGGGCCTTCCACTGAAGGGACGCCGTGGCCACGATGAACCGAAGGGTCCCCTGTGGATAGCTGGCTACATCATAGGCGTTAATGGCCGCCACGTCTGTGATGGTCACGCCGCCGATGGTGGAAGCGGTCCAGGAAATCATGTCACTGTTGGCTATCTGGGTGACCAGGACAGCTCCGCCCAGTCCGCCGTTATCCGTCCGAAAGAAAGCTAGGTCCGCCGGGTTCGCCATGGGGTCCTCCTATACCGTGAAGGCTTCGCCTCCTGTTTCCAAACAGTTCTCTTCTATCTGTGTTCTGTAGGCGTCTCCCGCCCAGTATCTATACAAGCAAAAATGTTTCAATCCTACTTCTTTGGCCGTTCTGACCCTGTCTTGGGTTCCGTGTGTGTAGAAGGAGTTATAGTAGCCGTCATTGGGAACGTCAATCCCCCAATGACCTGATCCGGACTCTGACGTGTCACTGACCCACGCCACAGGGGTCACTCCTATAGAATAACATTCTCCCCCGTAGATGTTGTAGGGGATCTCCACGGTCACTTCATCGTTCCACGTCAGCCCCCGGACAGCCAAGGCGTCATGGAGATCATGGTAGGGTGTGGCCCAATACCAGAAGTATGGATAGATGTTGTCAGGGTCCCCTGGTTTCTGGTAGCCCCAGAAATTCCTAAGCTTCTCCTGGATGATCCCTGATGACCAGGTGGTTCTGGCGTGGGTGAAGGATTTGTTGAATTCTTCGCTCCATGGTTCGTGCATCCACAGCGCTATGTAGACATCTTCCTTCCCCGCCAGTAGCGTGTTCAGTTTCGATATGACAGAGTCCACCATGGTGGACGCCAGGTTGATGTTTTCAGGAAAGTCCCGTAGGGTTGGGTCCAGGAACCGAAGGGCTTTATAGTCAGCGGAAACATACATTCTGATGTGGCCGTCACTGACGTTCAGGGGGTACAGTTCATCAAAGGAGATGTCCTGGGGGCCAAAGATGTGGCGTCCTATCTTTCCTGTTCCGCCCACCCATGGCGCTATTCCTTCCTGATAGTAGAGCCTGGACCCCATCTCTTCCAGGGACTCCGCCCAGGTGACCTCCACTTCAGGGTCCTCTTCAGGTTCCTCTGGTGGGATGGGGATGGACCGGCTGGGGAAGGGGACTTCATCCGCCTGGGACGTGACGTTCCAGAACCTCCCTTCCGAATACTTCCAGTCAAGATATTCATGAAGGGATCTGATCACCGTGGCCTTCTTCGTCAGACCGTAGTCCTGGCCAGCCATGGTCAGACAGCCCCTGTCAATCATGTCCACGATACATTCCCGGGCTTCCCTGAAGTAGTCCGTGAAATTACAGGCCACGCCCTTGGTGTGTGCTACGCCAGAGAAGCCCGCGCCATACGGGCCGTCAAACATGAATTCAGACTTCTCCCCCGTGTAGAACTCCACCTTCCTGGCCGCCCAGTGTCCCACTTCTGTGGGGCCATGACGCGGCCTGACACGAACCTGGGACGATCCTTCAGGACCGAAGACCAGATACTTGGTCAATGGTGGAAGCGTTATGGTGGACGCCATGTCAGGGTCTATCCCGTAGTCATAGGTCCCCACGTCCCCGTTCATGGGGTAGGCCACATCCCGGTAGCTGTAGATAGGGTGAAGCTCCGGATCATTCTGGATGAAGGTGAAGTCAGGTAGGACTTCCGTTGACAGGGTCTCCGCCAGGAACCCGGCCGTCTGTGGCATATGGGGATCATCCCCTATAGATCCAGACTCTATTGGATAGTCAGGATCTTCCGTCAGCCTCCAGAACCAGCGCCGTTCACCCTTCAACTGTCTGAACCCGACGAAGAAAAGAGCCGCGCCGTTCTCCGGGGCCGCGTTGATGGTGATGGACATGGTCTTCCCAGCATACTGGCCGTCAATCGTGTAGACAGGGATTTCCTGGGGTTCGTCAGAGATGTCCACTTCTGTCAGATAGGCTGACCGTCCTTCTGTGGAGCCGTGGTAGCCGCCAAAGAAGTCCCCGTTCCCGTAGTATCTCCACTGGTCTTCCCCTCCGCTCCTGGACGGGTCCAGGTAGGGGATGAAGTATTGGCGCTGGTTCTCCGTGTAGACCGCCGTGTCAAAGCGTTCACTGACCCCGATGAAATGACGCGCCCGGCCTCCAGCGTTCATCCTGGTGTAGAACACGATAGACTCCCAGATGGGAGACATGTTCCCCTTGATCCCGTGAACTTCTATTTCCGTGGGTATCCCTGGGACAGCGTCAAACCTCTTCACCTTGAAGTCATTGGGGAAGCCCACAGGCCGACAGATCCAGGGGGATTGATGGTGTTGAAAGTGTTGGTTTCCAAACCCGTAGGGCTTCCCGCCGACCCCAACCCAGTAGAACCTGGCCGTGGACACAGGGAACGGGACCGTCTCCATGACCGCCAGCGTGTAGTCATTGAACCCAAGGCTGAAGAACTGTCCTATAGGGAAGGTGAAGTGTTCTTTCTTACAGAAGGGAAGCCGCTGGGTCTTGGACAGGTAGACGTGGAAGTCCCAGTCATCCAGGCCGTTGAAGAACCGGATGTCATTGTGATAGTTGAAGATGGTGTTGAAGTGAGCGTCATACATTCCAACCGTAGCGTGGGGCCAGTAGGAGTCAGAAGAGCCGCCAAATTCAGGGTCCTGGTCCACTGTCACCTGTATGGGGTCTTCAATGTAGAGCCCGCTCTGGGTTCTGTTCCGTCTGAACCTGACCGGTGGTGGAAGAAAAACGTAGCCCATTATGGTAGCCCCTCTTCCCACCCGTCTTCATCATCGTGATTTTCGTTGTAGGACAGGAACCTGGGAAGACCCATTCCACCAGCCGCTCCTATCATGATCAGGTGTTGGGAGTAAAGGTCCCCGCTGGAACTCCGGTGGAAGCCCGTCAGACCCAGGTTCACAGACCCGAAAGGATAGGACGCCGTTTCCAGCGTGAACCCGCCTGGTGTTGGAAACAAGATCCGACCCGCCAAGGATCTGGGGTTGTCTTCGTCTTCGTCATCCACTTCATGGGAGTAGCCGTAGCAGATCCCGCCGACCTGGACCAACCATAGGTCATTTTCTAGTTTCGCCGTGACGATCCCCATGGACCCAAACGTGTAGCCTACCAGGTCTCCTAGTTCATTTTCATCAGACAAGAAGGCTTCTTCTCCGGGTAGGGTGTGTTGAAGACACCGACCTACCCCGCCCTGGTAGACCCCACGGACTATCACGCCAGCGTAGGCTGGGAGCGTGGTTTCATCCCCGTCATACTGACAAGGAAGGTATACAGGCGGAGCCCATCCGTGGTTATGTTTTCCGTATAGATGGGGGACGAAGGGAAGCATGACCTGACCTTCACGGGGGATGTGGGTGTCCCCTATCAGGTCCGTGGCCATCTCCACAAAGCCCTGGTCAGTGATGACAGGGGACTGGCCGCCTTCGTCCACCTGGACACCTGTGGTCCCGCCCTGGTTCGTGGTGGCGTGTTCCACAGCGTACAGGCCGCGCCCGTAGTTCAGGTTGGTCCGTCCCTTGGAGTCAGCTTTTCCGCTGAACATGGCTATGATCTTGTCCCTGATCATTCAGTGTCCCCTTTCAACATGGGGACCCGTCCCCGCTCTTCACTGGCTATCACCTTGACCAATGGTCCGTCCCTCTGGATCACGATCTTCCCAGACATCTCTTCCTTGGAGATGACCACAGCGCTTCCCGTACAGATGAAGATCCCCCGCTGGCCGTGGGTGTTCAGAACTTCAAACCTGTCCTTCATAAGATCACCATCTTATGGCCGCCCGCGATGGGGAGCGCCACACGATGGTTCCCCAGATGTCCCGCCTTTCCGGTGGGGCCGATCATGACCGCCATGTGGCCGCCGCCCGTCAGGCCGTAGGACCTTTTCCGCTGGACCGCCTGGGTCCGTCTTCGTAGTGTGATTTCTATGGGTTCAAACCCGTGTCTTCTCATGTTGTCACCCGTAGCCAATGACCACCAGCGTGGTGGTGGCGTTTCCTGATCCATCGTAGACGTGGGACCAGCCTTCCACCCTGGCCCTGTCACCGTAGCTGACAGGCGGGAAGTCCTTCATGGCGTCCTGGACTGATCCTGTGATCCTGGTTCCTATCGGAACCGTGACTATCCCCTTCAGGGTCACCGTGGTTCTGATCTGTTTGGAGGACTGGACCGTGTTGTCCCTGACGAAGTCCGCCAGCCTGTAGGCGTCATCCCAGTCTACCACCAAACCCATGGACACCGAAGCCATCCCCAGGTCACTGTCTCCGCCTGGGAGGTTTCTGTAGACTTTGATGGGCATTCCCCGCCGCTTGGACCAGGTGGTGGGGACCTCCGCCGCCGGGATCTGGGTGATGGAAGCGTTGGTCTTGTAAAGCGTGTAGTTCCAGGAAGCCTTCTGTCCCCTGGTGTTGGGTGGGGTCAGGGTCTTGGTGGGGTCCAGGACGGAACTGTAGGTGACCTGTTGCGCGTGTCTGTAGGACAGCTCCCTGTAGACCTTCTGGAATAGCCTGATCCTCCACAGGGGCTTGGAAGGAAGGGCCAGACTGTTGGTGACCTCCGTCCGCTCCAGGTCCTTCAGGGGGTAGTAGAACAGGGGGCCGTGTTTCCAGACGTACTTATTCCGCTGAAGGTTCCCGTCCTTGTCCCGTAGTAGCTGGTCCGTGAACACCAGCCCCCACTCCTGTGTGACTGACTCTTGAAGCCGTCCGCCATAGGTGTCATCTTCATAGATGTGTTCCGTCTTCTCCAGACTCCCCTTGTTTGTCCAGACTCCCGCGTAGTCCAGGGAATGTTCCGCGCTGGTGTTCTGGAGCCCGCCAGGAAGGCCAGCTATCCAGGAATATTCCACAGTTCTGGGGAACCCGCTGGGGATGTAGAGCGTTTCGTCAGGGGCTGGGACGGACGCCTTGGGGAAGTAGAGATAGCGGAGCCGTTCTGTGTAGGTCCTGACCAAGATGGGCCTGTCAAAGACCACGCCTGTGTTCTTGTAGCTGTTGATCACGAATTCCACGGACTCCAGCTTGTGACGGTCAGGGCTGACGTTCAATGTGGGTCTGGTGGTGTAGACGTTGTATTGGAGATTTTCAACGTCCCCTATGGAATTCACGGACAGGGGCTCCCAGCGTTTGTAGACCTCCGTCCACTGGTAGGCCAGGTGGGACACGTCACCAAATGGGGTCTTCGCGTATAGCTGATAGACCAGGGTCAACTGGTCATTGTCTGACGTGACCGTCCATCTGTCATCCCATCCGCCTGGGCTGGTGATCTGCCAGTATTTCCCGTAGAAGTAGACCCGCCTGGCGCTGGACGCCCCGCCTTCCCATGGTCCGTCCCATTCGTTCTCCTGGAACTCCCCTTCTCCGCCTGTGAACTTCAGTTCCGCCGGGAAGGCCACATAGGACCGCTGACTGGACACCGTCTCCGCGTCCGTCAGGTTCAGGCTTCCGGAGTAGACGTTAGAAGAGCCTTGGGAAAACAGATAGACCGTGGACCCCTGAACTGTGACCTGGGGCTGGAGCGCCGTGACCCCGCTGAAGATGGACTGGAACAGGGGGACAGCCTCCTGGACCTGGTACTGTTGGACCCAGAAATTGGGGACCCCATACCACAGGTTCAGCCCCAAGACCTTGGAGAACATGTCAGACATGATGTCCTTCATGGTCCAGCCGCCCACACCGAAGTCATCCCCTTCCCGAAGGAACAGGATGGTGTTGTCATCCGTGTCTTCCTTCATGTCATCCCAGAAGACCCTGGGAGCCGACACAAACAGGTAGTTTTTCTTGGGGGCCTTCACCAGCATGTTGGACAGCCAGTCTCTGAAATTCACCGTTGTAGAAGGTTCCCCTTCTATCCCCTGGCTGTTCATGTTCACGTCCGCTATCCGACCTGACCGGCCGTCCAGCGTGGTCTGGTCCCCCGCGTCATAGCCGTCATAGATCCCTTCCAAGTCCAGCGTGATCCGTTCAGACAGGTCTCCCAGGGACCTGGCGAAGGTCACAGTCTTGACCCTTCCAGGGACCCCGGCCTTGGCTGAAACTGTCTTGGTGGTGTCTATGTATCTCATCCTGTGATGGCTCCAAAGTCCTTCAGTCTGTTGGCCGCCGCCAGCCCGTCATCCTTGGACGGGGACACAGGGTTCCTTCCTTCTTCCATGGTCTTTTCCAGGATCTCCCTGGCCCGCTTGGCTTCTTCCGCCTGGACCCGCCCCAGCTCCACCAGCTCCGGGTTGGTCTGGTACAGGCTCCCGTATTGGTTGGCCGCGAAGCCTGGTCCAAGCGTGGGTGGTGGCGTGGTCAAGGGGATGGCTGGATTGTCCATCCGCCGGAGAACATCCAGGCCGCCCAGCTTGGTCATTCCTTCAGTGACCGTGTCAAAGAACAGACCCAAGGCTTCCAGCTTATCCTTCTGGAGCCCGAAGCGTTCCAGACTATCGTTCAGATCGTTGATCATTTCAGGCTTGAAATTCTCGCCCATCTTGTCAGCGAAGGTTCCAATGGCTGTCAGGGCCTCCGTCAGTCCTGTGGACTTACTGGCTACATCCTGCTGGGCCTTGGCCATCTTCTCCGCTGTTTCCGCGACAGTGACCGCTGTGGCCTTCTTCATCTCTTCCAGGAGCGCCCCGTAGGCGCTGAAAAGCTGGTCCTTCAGACCTTCCATGGGTCCGCCATAGCCCAGCTCCGCCCGTTCACGCTGTAGCTCCGCCAGCCTCTTGGCCGCGTCCATCTGGATCATGGGGTCCTGGGTGAAGAACTCCGCCGCTTTGTTCCCCGTCAGCCTTTCGTAGACATCCGCGCCCACAGCCTGGGGACCTTCAGATATAGCCCGAAGCTTGGCCTCTTCTTTGGCCATGTCCGCCAGGATCTTCTCTATGTTCAGGTAGGCTTTCTTCTGGCCTTCCAAGTCATCAGACTGTTGGGCCAGGGACAGAAGCTCCGCCTGTCTGTTCAGACCCTTGGCGTTCTTCTCCGTGTCGGACATGAGCCCTTCCGCTTCCTTGAACCGGTCAATCATGTCTTCCAGGCCGTGGTTTATGGAGACCTGTTCTTCCATGATCCCGCGCCATTCTTTCCTGATCTTTTCCAGCGTGTCCAAGGACTTGGACAGGGCCTCCTGGGCTCCTATGATCCCCTTTCGATAGTTGATGTATTCCTGGGTCTCCGCCGCCGTCATCCCCGCCCGTTCCTGGATGGAAGCCGCCAGCTCTTCAGAGATCCCCAACTGTTCCGCCATGGCGGACGTGGTCCCCTGGACCAGCTTCTTTATAGCGCCCAGGCCGGACTCCGCCGGGTCAATGTCATTCGCCACACCTTTGATGATCCCCTGGAACTCCGCCGCCGCGTCAATGATTTCATTCCATACGGACCCCGTCTCCTTCTCTTCTTCTGTCAGGTCAGTGAAGGACCCGGTGATGGCCGCCAGCTTCCTGTTCACCAATTCGATGATCCCAGAAATCCCTTTCATACTATCCATCATCTTGTCAAAAACCCAGGAGAAGGCCCGCCCAATCAAGGCCGCCACTCTGACCGTGTCTCCGCCGCTGGTCTGGACAGACCTGAACACGTCAAGAGACCGCTTCTGAAGAACGTAGAACAGGTAGATCAGCCGCCCGATGGTGGAGATCAGCTTGAACGCCCATTTGTAGATTTCACGGAAGGGGGCTCCCATGTTCCACATGATCATGGCGAACTTGGTTCCCGCTGATATGATCTTCTTCAACATGGACCACAGAGCGCCAAGGACCCGCCCGCCCAAGGGGGCCAGGCTGGACAGACCCGCCACTATGATCTTGAAGGTGGACCCTATTTCCCTGGCCCACTTCTGGCCCGTGTCACCCTTGAAGAACTTTTCCAGAGCCTGGAGCGCTTCGTTCAGGACCCCTACCAGGGCTTCACTGACGCCGCTGGTGTAGATCAGGTCCTTGAACTGGGAGAACTGGTCCGCGATATTGGAGATCTTGACCTGGACCGTTTCGGACATGGCCTCCATGGTCCCGCCAAATTGAAGCTGAATGTATTTCCTGATGGTTTCCAGCGCCCGCGTGGGGTTGGACAGATCTGGGGTGACGTTGGCCGCTTCCAAGGTGGACATGATCTGGTCCTTGGAGATACTGAAGCGCATCATGAGGGAACGCCAGTTCCCTTCCGCCGCCGCTTCTTTGATGGCCCATTGTGCGTCCTGGAGGGACCGGCCCATTCCAAAGGCCAGGTCCGCCATGTCCTCCATGACCACCTTCCCGTTCAACATGGCCGTGGGGTCAAGCCCTACCGCCTTGAAGGCCCCGAACACGTCCACCACGTCCTGGACCTGGAACGGGGTTCTGGCCGCGATAGCCACAGCTTCATTCATGGCTTCCGTGGCCAGGGTTATGTCCTTGTAGAGCGCTTTGAACTTGGCTCTGAAGCTATCGAAACTCTGACCGGTCTGTAGGATGGACCGCCCGATCTTCACGATGGCGAAGGCCAGACCTCCGAAGACACCCGTCAGCGCCAGCGCTATAGGGGACAGTTTACCCATGGTAGATCCGACCTGACCCAGTCCTTGGACTAGACCACCGGCCGCTTTCCCGATACCAGCCAGGGCTCCAAAAACCTTGGAGGCCCCACTGGTTAAAAAGCTAAGAACTACACTAGCCGCCATTATTCAGTTACCCCTTTTTTGGTTTTCCCAAGACATCCGTGGCGTGAAGCCCGGACTTGGTGGCCGAAAACCCACAAGCCTGGTTGAAGTCATTCAATAGTTCCGATAGTCTCCCTTCGCTGAACAGGTTCTGACCGTGCCACATGGGAACGGTATCAGCGCCCGCTGTCACTGGTGGCTCCTTCGTCTGGTAGCCCGCCTTCCGCTCCAGCTTCTGGCGGGTCCGGATCTCCGTGTCTGTGGGGAATAGCTTGAAAGCCGCCCAGTCCATCCTGACACATTGAAGTAGGATCTCCTTGGTGGGTTCACAGCCGTTCCTTTTCAGTCTCTGGTAGATGGCCCACAGTTCCGACCTGACCGCCGCCCGCTTGGCCAAGGGGTCTTCCCCTTCCAGGGCCGTCTTTCGTTCTGTGGTCCATAGTGTGTCCAGCTCCTTCTGTGTCAGGGGCTTCCCGATCTTGGCCGCTTCGTCCTTCAGTCTTTCGTGGGCCTGGATCATCCGGTCCACGTCTTGACTCTTCAGGATGGAGAAGTCAACGTCATGTGGGAAGTCCCTGAACGGGTCTTCAATATACTTCCTGGCCATCTGTTCCTTGACCTTCCCCTTCCGTGAAGTGACAGGTTTGTCCGTGTCACCCGCGTCCGGGTCTCCGCCGTGGAGCCTGACCTGGAAGTCAATTTCATCCAGTCTACTTTCTACCATGGCCGCCGCGTAGACCTTGAACTGTTTAGCGGTCAGCCCGTGGATACGTTCTCTGGCGTGGGGGTAGCCTGTGGCTCTTCCACACCTGTGTCCTTCACAGAGTCCTGGCCTGTGTCCTCTCCAGCATCGTTCACCGGTGAAGTCACATTCCCAGAACTTGGTTCCTTGGATGTATTCTCTGGTCCATCCGTAGTTCCTGGCGAAGGCTTCATAGACTCGCCAGCGCTGGAGGGAATTCTGAAACCGCGCTTCAAAGCTTCCTTCCGGATGGTCTCCAGGGCTTCCTGGCTGGATGTCTTGTGGTCCTCCAGATCCGCCAGGGTCTCCAGAGTGATGTCCAACATCTCCTGGGTGGGGTTGGGACCCTTCGCCAGGTTGATCCCGAACACCGCCAGGAAGCCCTCCAAATTTTTTCTGATCCCTTCAGGAAGGTCCGCCATGTCAAAATTCTGTTCATACAGAACAGACAGGATGTGGACGCCCTGTTTCAGGGTCAGGTTCTTCCGTATCAGTTCAGCGTCCTGTTGAACCGCAATCCCCACGATACTGGCCACCTGGCCAGATGAAAGCATGGTCTGAAGGGTTTCCTTCACCGTGGTGATCCCCACAGCGATAGGGTCAGCCTTGGCCATGTTGGCCAGCTTCCGCTTTCCCTTCCCGTCCGGGGGAGCGGTCAAGGCGGAAGCGATAGCCGCCGCCGCCTGACCAAACAGTTCCCCGATTTCGGACCACAGCGCTTCATATTCCCCTTCAGTCAGGGGGAGGATTTCGTAGGCTTCAGAACCTATGATGATCGTTCTTTTGACAGTTTCAGGTAGGAGATACCGGTATTGTTCCGGAACCTCCGCCAACTTCTGGGACATCGTGACCTCCTGGGTTCGTGTGTTCGTGTCAGTGATCAGTCATTATGTGACAGTAACCGCCACAGGCGTGGACGGATCACTGGGGACGCCGGAATAGGACGCCACGTCCGTCAGAGCCGTGACCACAGCGTAGTAGGTCCCCGCGCCAATGGTGTCACCGCCGCCCGCTATCGCGCCTCCGCCGTACTGGGTGACGTTCACAACAGCTTCCCCGCCGGAGAAGGCCGTGGGAAGAACCAGAGCGTCAGGGACCATGTCCGGGGTGATGGCCGTGGGCCTGGTGGAACGGATGTAGACCTGGTAGGCCACCACAGCCAAGTCCGTGGACTCTGTGATGGTGACATCTACCTGACCCGCGCCGCCAACCGCCGAAGCCGTGGGGGTGGTAGGCTGTTCCAACTGGGCCTTCAGACCTAGCTGGCCTTCATCCCCAAGATTGGAGTCCACCTTGACCTTGGAAAGGTTCACGATGATAGAGCCCTTCAGGAACGCCAGGTTATTGTCCGCGAACGTGGGGACCGCGCCGTTCACGATCCGCTGAAGGCTGACCGTGAAAGGTCCGCTTCCGGCGATCTCATGACAGACAAAGCGCCTGAACGTGTTGGCTGACAGAAGGTCCGTCCTGTGGTCCACGGAGAAGTCCGTCATGATCAAGATGAAGTCCCCAGCTTCCAGGTTCAGCTTCTCCAGCGCCGTGGCGGACAGGCTGATTGACGGATCTGACACGTCAAACAGATCTTCCAGGAAGGCGTAGGGGTACAGGTTGGAAGACTTGTTTGGGGCTCCGTCCAGAAGGTCTTGGACCAGCTCCGTGATCTCCTTGAAGTAGGTCAAGCCGCCCGCCGTGGCCTTCAGGATGGCCACGTCCACTTCCTGGCCTTCCTTGTCCACCCGCGTTCTGTCCACGGACACGTTGACATTCTGTTCCTGTTGGGTCTGGTCATTGGCTCTTGTGTACCTCTGACGGATTGCAATGGACATGTGATCCTCCTTCTAAATAGGTGTCCTCTTCATCCCTGTGGCGGAGATATTGAACAGCCTAACTCCAGGCTGAACCTGTTTTATGTCTGGCTGGCCGTCCATGGTGAAGCCGCCGTCTCCACCCGGAAAGACCTCTTCCAGCCTTTGAAGCCCATACTCCAGCGTGGTCCAGTCTATCTTCCACTGTTTGACCGTCACCAGAGCATTTCTGACCACTGTCCCCACCCCGCCCACAGAACAGGAAATGATGTTCTCTGGGTAGGAGTAGGTCAGTTCATCTTCATAGTGTAGCGCTTCTCCAGCCATTTGTTTAGCCCGTGGGGGCTATGGTGGTTCCCGTCTCTTCCAGGTCAGGAAGAAGAGGGGATGTCCCAAACCCACGCCCCATCACCTTGACGTTGTAGATCCGTGTTTCTGGACTGATTTCAGACACGTCCGGTTCTCCATCCATGGCGTAGATCCCTTCATCTTCATTGATGGCTTCATCTATGAAGGGCTGGATCTCTTCTCTGGACAAGAACATCCCAGTCACCTGGATCATGTGGATATAGCCGCGAAGCCGCCCCACGTTGGACCCTGGGGTGGTGGACGTGTTCTTGTAAACAGGGATGGAGTACCGGAGAACGTGTCTAGCCATAATTACGCGGGCCAGACGCCAGCTCTGGCCGTCCCAAAGTGTTCTTCAACCGTGACTTCAGCCGTGGCCCAAGCCTCCGCGCTGAACGTGGTGGTCCTGGAGATGGTGAAATTCCCCGCCAGGACCTGGGGTGGGATCGTCACGCCCTGGACCAGGTGGGTGGCTCCCGTGCCATCGTCCTGGGGAACGATCTTCCGTAGTTCAAACGTGAACTTGTGCCAGTCTGTGATGGACCTGTCCTGTCTGGGGTTGATCAGGATGGCGTCTTCGATCTCCACGAACACCGAACCGTCCCCAGGGATGGCCGTGGCCAACTGGAGATCATAGCCCGGGGTTCCGTGAAGGTCTTCCGTGTAGCCATCAGGAAGATCCCCAAACCCGGTCACGGACAGCGTGACTTCCTTGGACAGGATCAGGAACCCGTCAATGTAGACAAGCTTGTCCACGCCTGGCGTGTTCCCGTCAATGTAGGCTTCATGGGTGGCCACGTTTTCAGACTCCGTCAGCGTGACCGTTTCAAGGGTTTGACCCAGGGCATTGACCAACTGGGGAGCCAGTCCCCACGCCAGGTTGGTGATGTCCGTGGTGGTCTGTGAGACCGTCCCAGACTCCATCCTGTAGACCAAGTCAATGTCCAGCCCGTCTCTGAATTCAATCAGATCCGTGGTCCTGGCCAAAGACAGGGAGTCAAGCCCAACTGTACCAAATCCAGGTAGTGGCATGATTTCCTCCTTATAGGATCACATTTGGCCGTGGGACATAGACATAGTATGTCAGGGGGACGAATTCCACCCCGTCCATGGCCCCTTCATTATCAGGTCTGGCCATCCCAAGAGCGGACTGAAAAGGTCCGCGCTCTTCAAACCGGATAGCCATGTCCAGTTCTTGACCGTTGAATTCCACTGGGACAGGAGTCTCTGGGTTTGTGAAGTCAAGGAAGGGAATGGCCCTGACGTTCAGGGCTCCCCGTAGCCGTGTGATCATCTCTTCTAGCCGTCTTCCCATTGGGTCATCCACAGGTCTGTTGAAACAGCGGATCATCACCGTGTTGGTGGTGTAGGGGCCGCGTCCAAAGGAGATCCAGTGAAGGTCCACCCACACATCCATGGACGTAGGGTTGAACTTCACGTCCCCGTAGTTCACAGGGTAGCCGTGAACGTCAGAGAACTGTTCCTGGATGACCTTCTGAAAGCTGGCCTTAATGTTCAGATCAGACTGGTCCGCGCTCATTTCAAAGTTTTCTTTATTCCGGTTTTCAAGGCCAAGGGGATATACCACCTGGCCCGTTCATTCGCTTCTGGGAGCGTGGACTTCACGATCCCCAGGGGTTTGGTCCCTGGGTGATGAACCCACGCCCGTAGTGATATGTCCGACAGAGGAACCAGGGGTCCCATGGCGCTGTCCTTGGGCCAGACAGTCAGGGCTCCCTTCCTCCGCGCCCGTATGATGTGGGGCCTGGTTCCATACTCCAGGTAGTCCGCCACCTTGGACGTGTTGTAGACCCTGAACCCTTTTTCCGTGGGCCGATACATCCGAAGCCGCCACTTGGACCGGGTCACGCCCAGCCGCTTGGGGGTCTTCTTCTTGACCCGCGCCAGGGTCCACTTCCCCAGTTCACGGACAGCCCGGCGAAGCTCCCGCCGTTCATTCCGCTCCAGCTTGGAGATCCACCTGAACCCCTGGAACACCGCCTTCATGGCCATCATCAGCCCACCCCCGTCTTCTGGGGACGTAGCTGTAGCTCACAGCGTCCGCTGGGTTTGTGGTAGGTCTTCCGCTGGATGGACCAGTAGTTCCCAGAATTCACTTCCATCTGAATGATGTCCGTGTCCTCCGGGTCAAAGTCATAGATGACCACCAACTGGTCCGTGGACTGGATCAGCCCCCCTGAATTCATGATCTTGTGTTCCGTGTAGTCCATGAACGTACAGGGGAACGGACCCAAGGTGTCCTCCGTCACGGTCCCTTCATGGGCCGCGTGGGGGATGGAGTCCGTCCGTGTAGTCCTGTGGATCGTCAGGAAGGGGTGGTCAAGCCGGAGCCTGTCCGTGGCCCAGATGACCTTCTGATCCACTTCATGGATGAAGTCAACGTGGAACTGGTTTATGGGGGTGGTCTTTGGAGCCCGGATCATAGTGGAGCCTCAACTTCATCAGAAACAGCTATCTTCCCGTTGATGTCCTCCGTGACTACCACGAAATACCAGGAACCCGTTTCCAGGTCACTGATCCTGATGGAAGTCTTATGGCGTTCTTTGATGGTCTTCAACAGCTCCGCGTTATCCTTGACCCCCTTGAAGGTGGCGTCAGGATTGTTCAGAGTAGTCAGGTCCTCCAAGCCCGCTTCATCACTGACGTAGACGTAGTAGGCGTTGAAGTCCGTGTCCGTATTTTCAGACCAGACAAGATCACAGGAGTCCGGTGGGTTCAGAGCCGCCACAGATAAAGCTGAAGCTTCCGGGCCTTCTTGAATAGACAGCGGGGTGATGTTGTCCCACAGGTCATCATAACTGACCAGAGTCCCCATGGTGACAGTCTCCCCAACCTTGGCCCCAATTTCCAAGTCTTCACAGACCTGGTCATACTCCATCCCCAACTTCTCCGCCAGCTCCATCTGATACTTGAACCGGATGGAAGGGTCAGCTTCCCCCTGTTGTCCTTTCACAGGAAACTGAAGGGAGACCTGGGTGGCCCGCCACAGACAGATGTCCTTCCATGCCAGAAGCATGACAGGCGCTTCTTCCGCCCGTGGGAGCGTGTCCCAGGTGTAGTCAGGGTTATGACGTAGTAGGGCCTCTTCCAGGAACGTGGACGCCTCCGCGCTTGAAATCTCGAATTCATCCAGTTCCTTCACCCGCGCCCGGGTGACCAGCCGACTGGTCAAATTGACCAGCCGACTGGACCCAGTCACAGAGGAAACGTCAATCAGCTCCACTAAGGGCATGACTTAGCCTCCGAACGCTGAACCGTTCGATATGAGGACGCCAGCCACATTCTGGGGAACCAGGTAGATCTGACCTTCCTGACAGTGTGGGAATTCCGCAATCCACCGGAACGTGAAGCTCTTGGACTTCATCATTGGCGGAGTCAGAAGGGTCTTCAACATCCTGATGGGGACGTAGCCCGCCGCCTTGGACGCCGCCGCGTCCGGGGCCGACCTGGGGAAGACGGGGGACTGGTTGGAAAGCTTGACCATGATGTCCTTATTCAAAGACTCACAGATTTCCGCTTCCGCCACCTGTTCTTCCGCCGCCGCGCTGTCCCGCCCGTCCGCCTCTTTAGCGGGGGCCGTTGGCGCTGGAGCGGTTTCTTCCGCTTCGCCATTGGGTTCATCCTCCACGAACGCCGGGGGCTCCACAGCTTCCGCCACGTCTGGCGTGACTTCTTCCGTAGGTTCCGCCGGAACCTCTTCAGGCGTGTTGACCGCCTCTTCCTCCACAGCTTCTTCCACCTGGATGGGATCTTCCGTGGGTGTGTTCTTTGGTTGTCTCCTGGATTTCGCCATTGTGCTGACCTCCTGTAGTGTCAATGGACCAGGAAGGCCCGCCTATCTATTAGGCGGACTCCCCGATGACCACATGACCACCTTCGATCAGCCCCACGCCCCAGATCCCGTACCACGCCAGCTTGTGGCGTCTTCCGAAATCATGGACTCCGTCATCCCTCAGTTCCGCCTCCAGTGAGACAGCCAGGCCGATGGAGTGATCCCCCACCATGATGGCCCTGTAGACATCTTCTGTCTGACCGGCTGTCACGTCATCCACGCCCGTGTCCAGGCCGTCAGCCCAGACGTTCCCTGACGCGTCGATGTAGGGGATCATCGTGGTTTCGATGAACCTAACATCTTCGTAGCGCCCGATCTCCCCACGGAAGATCTGGTCAGGAGCGCCGTAGTGGCTGGCGTCAACCCAGTGTTCATCATCACGGAGCCTCCGCGCCTGATGGGGGTGGATGAAACAGATGTAGGCGTCCCCGTTGATCTTGGGGGCCTTGTTGGTGGCCAAGATTTCGACCATGTCCTTGACCATTTCGGTATCGAAATAGTCAGTTGCGCCGATGGAATCCCTTCCCGTGGCGATCCCGGCGTAGACCACGTTGGACGCGGTCAACAGTTCATCCCTGATCATCCCGTCCCGATACTTGGCCATGTGATGGCCCAGCATGGTGGCGGAGTCAGAAAGGATGTCCGTGAAGGCCGTCCGGAGCGCGAACTCCGTCACCTGAAGGGCCTTACCATGTTCAGACACTGTGATCTGGATCTGGCTGGCCGTCAGGTTATCGGTTTCCATGTCCACGTTTTCCACCAGCGCCGCGTCCCCGGTCAGGGCCGCATAGCGGAGGAAATTGATGGTCCGTCCAGGCATGACAGACAGCTCTTCCTTTCGGGAAGCGATCTGTTCAAACCTCAGAAGAGGCTGGGCCTGGAAAAGGATTTCCCGGCTGTAGACTTCGATGATGGCCGGAGTGATGGGAACCGCGTTGGGGGTTCCGCCACTAGCTACCGCAGAGGTGATGTTGTCAGGCATTGACTAACTCCTTCTCTTGTGTGTTCGCTCTTCACTCCGGCCGTCAAGCTTTACTGGTTGGGATGTCTCCGTCTCAGTTCAGCCTTCAGATTTCCGCGTGAAGCCGCGAACTCTTCAGGTGACATTGACCGGACCTTGGCCGCCATGGCCGAGTCAGCGTCCGCCACTCCTGGCTGGAATTCGCCGTGTCCCGTCCCAGGACCAGCCGCTGGAGGCGGCCCGCCGTTGGGAGGGGGTGGCCCGGTCTGTTGGGTTTCTTGTCCGTTCACGCTGTCAACCGTCTTTTGCCAGACAGAACGGGCTTTAGCGTAGGAGTCATCAATTTCCTGTTCCGTGTTCCCTGTGACCAGCTCTTCAATGATCTGGCCCTGGGCCTCCTGTAGCTTCGCCGCCCTGTATTCCGCCAGGTCCTTCTGTCTCAGTGTTTCCCGTAGGGACGCCGTCTCTGAAGCGTGTTCCGTCTTCATGGCTTCCATCTGACTGGTGAACTTCTCCGTCAGCTTGGTAGCCACTTCTGTAGTGGCCGCTTCAATTCTGGCGTCCACGTCTTCCGTCTTAGACTTGGACTTGGTGGGTTCAGGTTCCTTCTTGTCTGGTTCAGGTTGACTTCCTTTTTCAAGGTCCGCCAGACGGGACTTCAAAGCTTCGTTCTCACTGGACACAGCCGCCGCTTTGTCTTCCAAAGCCGCCGCCCTATCCAGTTGACTCTGAAGCTTCGTCCGCTCTTCCATTCTGACCTTGTCCCTGAACTTGTCTATGTCCTGGGGAACCTTGGGCTCCTGGTTCTGGGCCGCCTGGGCCGCCGCCTGGGGGTCCTGGTTTCCCTGGGACTGGTTCTGACCCTCTTGGGTCTGTTGGGTCTGGTCTCCCTGACCCGCGTTGTCCTCTTGGCCTTCCATTCCGTGTCTCCTTTTCAGTGTGAATTAGTCAGAGGATGGTTGAAGTCTTTGATCTACCAGATCTTCTGTCCCTGGGGACCCTTGGGCCTGTTGGACCAATAGGTTCCACGCCGGACAGGCTGGTTCATTCCCTTACCGGTGAACTCTGAATGGCGCATGGGCTGATGTTTGGAACCCTTCATCTTCTGGTTCCTACCAGCCGAAGTCCTGAACTTTCCAGCCAGGGGGCCGGTGTTCTTGGGGAACTTCCCCGCCATTCCTCTTCCCTTCGCTGTTCCTAGCTTTGGCATGATAGCCTCCTATTCTTCTTCCTCTTCTGGTTGGGCCTCTTCCTCTTCTTCATCTTCCTGTGGGGTCTCCGTGTCTTCCTTGGCTTGGGCTTCCTGTTCAGCGACAGAAGCCACCTTCTCTTCAATCTGGGAGACAGTGTCCGCGTTATCCAGGACGATCTTGTCCAGGTCTTTCCACATTTCCATCAGGCCGGTCAGAAGGGATAGTGACCCAAGAGACAAGGCCCGAAGGTTGGGGATAGCTCCGGAAGAAGCTTTGGCCCGTTCCACATCCGTCAGTAGAAGCTCCCTGTTGTCTGCTATCAGCTCCAGGGCCTTCTGTGGGATGTTCTGGACGCCCAACTTCTCCAAGGCTCCCAGCTTGGACTCCAGGCCCATGTCCATGAGCCTCTGAAGGATGTCTAGCTTTTCGCCTTGGTCCTGTGGGAGGGGTGATGGGAATTCGACTGTGAACCGCGTGGCTTTCGCGGGATCGTCAATGTTGGACGTGATGGGGATGTCAAGAAATCCCTCCGCTATCCGTATTATAGTACCAGCCGTCTCCAAAAGTCCACCCCCATAGGTCAACTCCTTCCGCTGGGCCTTCTCTATCGAAGGCATGAACAGAGTTTTCAGGGCCGCTTCTGAAGTGTTGGCCAAGCCTGGGATCTCTGACAGGGCCGCCATAGGCGTGTTGGAAAACTCGCCAAGGGACAGCTTGATCTGTTCCAGGTATTGGTTGGCTATGGTCAGCTCCCCCTGAAGCTGTAGGTTCTCCACCCTGGCGTCAGCGGGAAGACACCAAAGCCTATAGGCCGCCTTTTCCAACTGGCTGGCCCTGGCCCCGAAGATCAGCGTGACAGGCTTGGCGTGGTAGTCCATGATTTCTCTGACGGAAGTCATGGCCGTGTTCAGATCCTGGTTCAGTTCTTTGATGGGGTCAATGTCCGCGAAGCCAAAGGCGGACGTGGCCAGGGGAAGGTTGGCAATGTGAGCCACGCCGATCTCCCGCAGGATGTTTTCCCTGGGAGACCCTGGGACCTCCGCCCTGTTGATCCATTCCCTGATTTCATACGGGGTGATGTAGAGACTGTATAGGGCCTTTTCCCTGTTCACCGCGTCCGGGTCCGTGGCAATGACCAAGGGGCTGGCCGTGCTGATGGGGTACTGGATCAGACAGGCTTCCATCCTGGTGTAGTCAGGATTGTAGATGGGGTAGACGTAGTGGGAATTCACGGACCTGACAGAGATCCACCACTTATCCTTGGGAAGCTCCGTCCGTTCACCTGTGACAGGGTCCAGGGTAGACGTGACCAAGGTGGTCTGAAGGTAGGCGTCCCCCGAAACAGACCCGATCTGGAACAGGTCATAGACCATCCTTGGATAGTCATTCATGTCCAGGACCAGGTTGACCACGTCCGCCGCGTATTCATTCCCAGGGGGAGCCTTGATCACCGGAGGGGTGGCCGCCATCCAGTCCACGGACTTGTCCACGATGGTCCTACAGTAGTTCAGGACCATCTTCTTCTTCCCGTCCTTCGTCATCTGTTGGAACTGGTCTCCACGATAGAACGCCCAGTTCTCCCTGTACCTGTAGAGCCGCTGGATGGCCGCGTTTCTCCAGTCCAGCTCCAGGAACCCATCATAGGGTTCAAAGACAGCTTCTCCCATGATGGCGCTGGTCAGGTAGACATCAGACCGCCCCGTGTAGCTGTTCCTCCTGAACCCTTGAACCACTGAATTCACCATAGACCTGACTGACATGGCGTTCTCCTATACAAACAAGAAATTTTCCTGGTGGACCTCCACCATGGATCCGGTGGGTGGAGTGTTGGCCGCCAGGTTCGCCAACATGGCGCTGTCACAGTAGTCATCCCTGGCCGTCTTTTCATCTGGACAGTGACACTTCATCAGGTCCCCTGTGTAGGACTTCTGAAGGTCCAACATCTGATGAACAAAGCGCTTCCAGCGTTTGTCCGTCTGGGCTTCCGTCCCCGCCGGATACTGGAACCGCCCGCTGACTATGTCCGTGTGGAAGATCTTGTAGGCTTCGCTCTTCTTGGGAGCCGTCAAGACCACGCCTTCTATCTCCACGTCCGCGCCTATCTCCGTGATCAGACGGTCCAGGAGAACAGCGCCCAACCCCGTGGCGTCCACACACAGCCGCTGAAGGTTGGGGATCTTCTGAAGGTAGTCCACGATGGCCGCAAACTGGATTTCATAGTTGTCTCCCTGGATCTCCAGCCAGTCTATGATTGACTTGGTGTAGGCTTCAAAGTAAGCACACCCGTCAGAAGAGAAGGACTCTACTTCCTGACAGATCGTGGGGTCATCCCAGTCCACTTCCACCACAGTGACCACTGTGGAGGACTGGCCCTTCCCAAAGTCAATTCCCGCCGCCTGGTATAGGTTGGCGTCCGCCTTCCCCAGAAGGGAGTAGCGCCCGCTCTTTATACAGACGATAGGCGCGAAGATCTGATCAGGCGTGACAAACTGACCGCGTTCCAGGACCCATTCACATTCATAGGCCATCCGGACTTCATCAGAGTCCGCGCCGTAGTGTTCAATCTCCTGTTTGACGAAGTCACCATAGAGTGAATTATAGGCCGCCGCCGTCCGCCAGTTGTATTCAAAATGGTTCTGTTTTCCGCCCTGAAGGCGCTTCTCCATGTTGGACTTGATCGTGGCGTGGAACTCCCCCTTCTGGGTGGTGGCTGTTCCTACCGCCATGGTGGTCCCCTTGGTGGCCGCTATCATGGGACGGAGGGACTTCTTGATCTTTCGGCTGGAGATGTCCTGGGCCTCTTCCAGCGCCAGGATGTCATGGGTGGAGCCTTCCACCTTGGACTGTTCACTGGCGGAACAGGCCCTGATTTCTGACCCGTTGGTCAGCCTGATGGTGTCCCTGTTCCAGGTGTCCACTTCAATTCCCAGTTCATCCAGGACTTCCATGGCCGTGTTCGTCTTCAGGTCCTTCATCAGCCGTCTGAACTGGATCTGGGCCTGTTCCAGCTTGGGAGCATAGATCCCGATGGAAACGCCCTTCTTGAAGCCCCTGTAGCGTCCCTGTTCATCCGTAAGGTTGAACCGCCAGTCCCGTTCAAACTCCTGGTCATTGGCGAAGGTTGGAAGAAGGATGGCCAAGGCCGCCAGGATAGCCGCCGTCAGCTCCGTCTTTCCGGACTGACGGGAGAACAGGGCCGTGACTGTAGCGCCTTCATGAAGAAGGACGGACTCCACCAGCCTGGCCGCTGGGGTGATCTGGTAGGGGTAGAACTGAACTTCACTGATCAGTTGGGCCGTCTGAACGATGACCTGGACCAAGTATTTGGTCTCCACCTTGGCGTCCGCCTGGGACGTGAGGGGAGTACAAACAGGACACAGGCCGTCAGCCGTCTGACCGCCTGTAGCCCGTTTCCGCCTGGCCCTTCGCTTCTTGGCCGGTTTAACCTGTTCTTCTACTTGGATCTGGGACATTTCCGCCTGGTGTCTTTCTGTACCTGTCCTGGATGGACATAGCTTCAGAAGAACTTAGGCGTGTGGGGGGTGTGTCTGTGGGTGGTGTTTTCGTGATGTTCTTCTTGATCGTGGCCCGCGTTGGGACACTGTATCCTGGCTTGAATTTAGCCATCAGCGTCTCTTCCTGGACTTCTTCTTCTTTTTCTTCTTCTTCTTCTTCTTCTTCTTGGAACAGGCCATGTCATGATCCTCCGTTTCCTTGGCTTCTTATGGCCCTCTGGGCCTCTTCAAGCTGTTGGATCAGTTCCGTGACTTTGGTCTGGAGATCTGGGACAAGACACTGTCTCTGACTTAGGGCCGTGACTAGACTGACCACAGCCTGTCCCAATGTAACCACGGAAACACTGTTCTTGTCCACAGCCCTGGCCATGGTCTTCAGCGCTTCGTTCTGGTCCTCCTGTTGGGACCTAGTCCACTTCAGGATCAGAAAGACCGCTATCAGGACTATTCCCGCCGTTCCAAAGTCAGCCAGCCAAGTCAGTTCATTCAATGTAGCCTCCTGATCCGGTCCCTTCTGGACCATTCGCGCCCGTCAGACCGTGACCGCTGGCCGTAGAAGCCGAAGACGCCCGGCTGGCGTAAACGCCCCACTTTTCGTTGGTCAGTTTCACGGTTCCATCCGCTGTTCCTGACGTGACCTGGCCCGCGCCATTGATGTCAAAGTAGTCCACGCCTGTGGCCACCACTTCATAGGTCCCGTCCGTGATCCCAGTGTTCCCAAGGATTTCCACCCATAGGGTATGATCCAGTTCATTCTGGGTCAGGGCCGCCCTGGACACCCGCCAGACATCCCCGCCCTGGTCTACCACGCCGGTGATGTTCTCCGCCGCTCCGCTGGTCACGTTGGCTTCCACAGCCACGTAGCTGGAATGACGGGTCTGGACGCCGCGTTTGTTGGAATGGACCACACAGTTCTCCACGGAACCCTTGGAATTCCCCACCAGATAGATCCCAGCTTCACATCTGGTGAAATGGCCTCCTGTGATGACCACGTTCCCCGCTTCCATGACGTAGATGGCGGACGTGTTGTTGTTGTAGTTGTTGTCCGTGATGTCACAGTTCAGGACCTTCACGTCATTACACTGGAGGATGGCCAGACCCGCGCTCGTGGCGGACACCTTGTCAATCAGAAGACCGTCCAAGATGACACCGTTGGACCGCGCCACAGCTATCCCACAGGTTCCTGGAACGGAGGTCTTTTCAATCTCCGCCCCGTGTAGGTTCTCTGACTTGACCCGAAGCTTCCCCGTCCCAAGACAGGTCACGCCGTCAATGGCCAGGTAGGCCGGGGTCTGGACGGTTCCGAAACCTGGCGCTGTCATCTCCAAGGTGACAGCGTTCTGGTCATAGATCCCGTCAGCCAGTTGGACCGTGACTTCACAGTCCGCTATGGCCTTCCCTTCAATCAGAGTCAAGGCCGCGTTGGGGGACAGGAAGGGGTTGGCCGCCGTCCCGTCCCCGGTTTCGTCGCTTCCCGTGGTGGCCACGTGGATGGTCAGGGGCCAGGTGATGACCTCTGGTTCCAGCCTCATTTCCAGCCACTTGGCGTCAGACACGTAGGACAGGCCGCCGCCAGACGTGGTCAGCTTCCAGTCCCCCGTGGTCCCGATCTTGGTAGCGCCGTCTCCTGGAGCCTGGAGCGGATGGCGGAGAACTTCCGTCTCTTCATCCGCTACCAGTTGGACCGCGCTGATGACATCCTTTATATTCATGTCCGTCTCCTTTTTAGGTCTCTATCTGGCCGCCCGCATTGGTTCCAGTTTCGCCCAGCTCACATCTGACCAGACTATTTTCAGGGAAGTAGTAGGCTGTAGCGTTGTAGTCCGCCAGGACCCCGTATTCCAGGTTCCCCACTGAAATGTTTCCGCCTCCGGCTGGTCTAGTGGTGAAGGACCCGCTGGATCTTTCAATGTCCACGTAGTATCTACCGCTTCCGCCGTCATAGCCGTAGGCCGTAGCTACCCATGACCCGTTATTACTGGACGCGGAAGATCCGGTCAGCCTGATGATCAGACCATAAGCCTTCTCCAGATCCGTGAACTGGGTTCCAGCCGGGTCCAAGTGAACCCTGGCCGTCCCTCCACCTGTATCTGTGATTTCGGCAATGTCAGGAAGAGGGTTGACAGGGTCAGCGTCATAGACCCACCTGGCGGACGCGCCACTACAGTGTGTTGACCTCATGGCCGTTCGACACCCGAAGATCCGCGAATTGGACACCGTCACCACAGAACAGGCGAACGCCAGAACCCCGAAGGGAGACCCCGAAATCAGACAGGTGTCTATCCCAACCATTTCAGAAGACTGAATGTAGATGGACGGAACAATCCAGAACCCTGAAATCCCTTCTCCTGGGACTCTGGTGTTGAATATACAGTTGGTCAGGGACACCTTGGAACTGGTGGAGACAGCTATTCCGCCGCCTACCACGCCGTCTATTTCCACGTTTTCGCTGTTGTCCACAGCCGTGGGTCCTAGCGTGACCTGGCCTGGGTTCTCCGCCTGTATCCGGAACTTCCCGCCGCTGTAGGCCCTGACTGTGTTGACCCAGACAGGACCGCCGAAAGGCCCAGTATACCCAAAGGGGAACAGGTAGCTGTAGATGTCCGTGAACGGGTTGAAAGCGGAGTAGTCACCATCCGCAAACTGGAAGATGATGTCCGCTCCTAAGATCACCCGACCTTCCAAGACCTGTTCATAGCCGTGTCTGTAGCTTTGCCAAGGTAGTCCCACGGTTCCGTCACCTGTCACGTCACTTCCCGTTGGGGAGAAGTAGTAGGTGGCGCTTTCCGTGATCAGCTCTTCCGCGCCTGGGCCTGGGGGACCAGCGGGACCTGTGGTCCCTCCGGGTTTGCTGATCCCCCTAGACGCGAAAGGGCCAGACATCACCCGAACTTCCACCAGTCCGGTGACCGCTCTGACACCTATGACGCCAGGGGTGGAGAAGGTTTCCCCGCCGTAAGGTACAGACTCCTCTTGTTTCAGGATAGGTGTGACCGCTGGGTCCGCTACAGGGATCTTCCCGGGTTCAATGTAGACATCCCCATCCAAGGGAGTGATGATGATGGGTTCCCTGGTGTTTTCCGTCTTGATCAGGGTCCCCAGCGTGTCTACTGTGAACTGGCCGCCCCGCTTGTTTTGTAGAAGGAAATCAGCCATTGTTACATCCTCCCTTCCTTCTGAAGGTCACTGACGTTCATCCGCCTGGGGGACTTTGGGGTCCCGTCTGTGACATCCTTCACCACGGACTTCATGGTGGCGTCCAGGGGAGCCAGGGGCTTCATGAACTTGTCATTATCCCCAGGCCGACCCTTCCCAGCCCTTAGTCCGGTGTTTGTGGCCAGAGAAGACGTGGGCCTGTCAGGCTGACGCCTGGCCCGTTCCTTCCTGGACAGGAACTTGGTGTTCATTCCCTTTTGGTTCGCCATTTTCTTCCTCCATCATTTGGTTGAAGAACCAGATCACGTCAGACACTGACATGTCCGCCAGGTCCTCCGTCTTGATCCCCATGGTTTCTCCGTTCAGTGTCACCTTGGACACAGGTTGACCAAAGGACACTTCCATCACCGCGCCGTAGGGAACATTGATCAGCTCCGGCTGATAGCGCCTGACCTCCCCGCCACAGCCTGGCCGTGGACACAGGGTCAGCTTCCCCATCAGGGCCTGGTCTTCCTCTTCCGTGAAGACCTCCATGGCGAACTCACACGATGAATTCACACACTGATAGGCCGCTACTGGTTCCCGCTCTTCCGCCTGGTTTCCTTCGTTGATCTCTTTTCCCTTCCGCTTCCGTATTTCAGAGTCCTGGACGCTACCGCCTTCACGGAAGACGCCCCGCCTTTCCGCCCTTCGCCGCGCCTGGGGGATGGGTCAATCTTCTCCCCCTTGGACGCCTGTTGAAGGGCTTCCCTATCCTGGATTGACTTTTCCGCCGTCTCCATGGTCCGCTCCAGGTCCCATTCAGAATAGAACCTGAACCCTTCCATGAACGTCTTCTTGGCTTCTTTCATTTTCAACATAGTCACGCCAGAACGATAGTCAGAACTTGGATCAGAGCGTAGAGCGTGGTCTTCCCAAGGGCCTTCACAAACTTCTTCCGCCGCTTGGCTTCCTTGATCAGCTCCACCATCTCTTCCGCGTTCCGGGTTAGGGACAGGATCACCAGATCCGCGTCCATGTGGTCAGCCGCCAGTTCCAGCGCTTCTTCCATCTTCCCCTGACGAAGCTTGAAGTATATGACTTCCAACAGCTCCCGCCCGAAGGCCAGGAAGAGATCCGCGTTCTGGACTAGGACTTGTAGGTCTGTGGCCGTGAAGAGATCCCCCACAGGAAGGTCATCTAGCGTGATGTCTCCCACAGGGGTAGTGATGGTAGGACCCGTATCAGCGTGACTGTCAAGAAGGTCTTTGATAGTGTCTACCGCGTTTTCCCAATCTTCTGTCTTTAGTTTACTCATTTCGTGAACCCATTTCCAGTCCCCGGGATGTCAAGCCCCGGTTCCTGTAGCGCCAGCGCCCAACAGTTGGGTCCGCCTGTATCCTTTCATGGTATCAAAGTCTAGCCTGTGACACGAAGACACAGACTCCCCAAGGGAAACTCCAGCTTCCTCCCCTATCATCTGGCCAACTTCCCAGACAGGTCTGGCTTCTTCTTCCACGCCAGGGGACCCGGAGTAGACACAGATCCCTTCCGTGTCATGTTTCCCGCCTTCGTCCTGAAAGCCGTGATCTGAACAGACCACCCAGTAGTCTGGCTGGTACATCCAGACCAACATCTTGAAGATCTGTTCCACCCAACAGTGAATTCCGTAGACCCCATGATCTCCCAGGCCGCCGTAGGCGTGACAGACCCTGTCCACAGCTTTGGTCCCGACAGCCACCACGTCCTTGGACCTCAGATCATTTGAATGGCGAAATAGGAACCCGCTGTGGTAGCCAAGGATCAGGACCAGCGTGTCCAGAACTTCAGGCGGGAATGTGGCGTTGACCATCTGACCCCACACCGTTCCCAGCCTTTCGTCCATCACGTCAAACAGGAATTCCTCTGGAAGGTCAATTCCCTGGGCTATGTCCAAGTCCGTAGGACTAGGCCATCCAGGAACGGTCCAGCTTTTCCCTACCACTTCCAGACCCCAGGTGAAGGGCATGAGGAAGGAAGCCGTGTTCTCCCCATCCAGCCAAGTAGAAGACCTGACATCCGCGAAGGTAGGACCAGACATGGTCCGCCCGTTCATGATGACCCCGTGATCCACTGGCTGGAGTCCAGTGTAGATACTGGTCCAGTTTGGCCCAGAAAAAGGTTCCCGCGCCATGAAGTCCGTGATCATGGCGTCCGACCTGAAGAAGGAGCCCTGGTCTATGAATAGCCCCTTCTCTACACAGTAGCGAAATGAAAGCCCGTCAACTCCAAAGATCAATATCATGATCTTCTCCTTATCAGATGTCATCCCCTCTGACTATGATGTAGTCTATGGAAATGGTGTCCGTCAGCGTTGGGTCATTGTTCTGGAACCGTATTCCAAAATTGGCGTTATTATCCGAAGCGCCGCCTGAATGGGTGGAGATGTTGAACGTGTGGGGGCCTTTCCATAGATCACCGTATTGTGGAATAGTAGCCCTGGTGACCCAGGTGGAGCCGTTGGTGGTGTATAGGAACGTCACGTCCGCTTGGTCATCTGTGGAAGAATAGAAGGTGACCCTGATGTTATCCTTCCCCACTGTGGAGATGAACTGATCCATGTAGTGGCCCGCGCTTCCGTTGATCGTCACAAAGCCCTGACCTGTGAAGTCCGTGAACCCGTAGCCTGGCTTCTGGTAGACTCCCTTCACTGGTCCCGTTCCTGGGTCATCCGGCCAGATGATGTATTCAGCGCCCACGTGGCCGCTGTAGGGGGACAGTTCATTGTGGATCGTCCTGACACTGGCCGCTGAAGACGTGGTCCATGGTGGAACTTCAAAGGTGGGCTGACGCCCGTCTTCAAAGTCTTCATAGTAGAGAACACTGGCGGAGTCAGGGACCATAGGATAGCCGTCACAAGCGTCCACCTTGATCTGATCAATGAAGAACTGAGAAGACGCCGTTGAAATTCCAGCCAGTTCAAAACGTAGCGTCAACTTGGTGTTGTGGGAGTAGGGGTGGGTCCCCAGCCATCTGGTGGACCCGTCTGGAACCGGTGGCGCTTCGTGGTATTCGTTGGCCCCAACCAGGTTCAGCTCCGCGTAGGTCCACGTGGAACCCACGTAGGGGAACCTGAACATCTCCCCTTCCACTGACGTGTTATTTGTCAGCCAGGCTGAACTGTTATTAGGGGACGCCCTGACTATCAGATAGCC